>Ga0316207_10000294_pt1 | contig 92429 bp, 84 predicted proteins | sample 6weekpyrite_MG_FD_204943 | JGI IMG/M metagenome (GOLD analysis project Ga0316207, IMG submission 204943) | Microbial mat bacterial communities from mineral coupon in-situ incubated in ocean water Damariscotta River, Maine, United States -... | ecosystem: Environmental > Aquatic > Marine >...
TAATAGCTGAGAATACGAAACTGATCATTTCTCAGCAACATGAGTATGACATGAAGGTATTAGATACACAAAAGGATCTTAGGGATAAAACCCTTGATGCTTTGGATAGGATTGATTATGAGTATTAGACTTCTTGCACAATCTCACCACTTTTTTAGCCTCTGATGACTGTTAGAGTTATGCAAGAAGTCTATTAAGACTCTCGTAGTCTCGCTATCCTTTTACTAAGCGGCGGGTGTGTTAAAAACAGCTCACTTGTAAAGCCTACTATTCCAAATGCTCTCTCTTCATCGGGAAGCGGTTGTGTTTTTAGATTTTGTAGTGCTTGTAGTGCTGCTATCATATTGGCTCTGCCAGCAAGGTTTGCTCCTCCGGCATCGGCGCGATACTCTCTCCATCTACTAAATGCCATAAGTATAATACTTGCGATCACCGTAAGAAGTATTTGAGCGACAAATCTGCCGACAAAGTATCCTATCCCGTTACGATTGGATTTAAATACCACTCTATCGATTGCACGTCCTATTAGATGCGAAAAGAGCATGACGAATGTATTGACAAGACCTTGCAGGAGTGTCATTGTTGCCATATCACCGTTATTGATATGTGAGAGCTCATGCGCGATTACTGCCGATACCTCGTTTTTTGACATACTGTTTAATAACCCGGTGGAGACTGCGACAAGTGCACTGCTCTTTGTTGCTCCCGTTGCAAAAGCGTTAGGTGATCCTTTAAAGATTCCAATTTCCGGTATTGGAAGGTTTGCTTTTGCACATTGTGAATGAACTTCATTAACATACCAGTGTTCTAACGCATCGTTAGGCACTTCTATTACTCTTACTCCCATGGAGCGTTTGACCAACATTTTTGACATAAAGAGTGAAAAATATGCACCGCCAAATCCGATGATTGCAAAGAAGAGCATTAGGTTACCTATGCTTTGGCTGTCCATGCTGATAAGACCTAATGACTGCATAACAGATATTGCAATATTTGCAATCACCATAATTGCAATGTTCATCAAGATAAGTAAAAACAGAGACATGAGCTTCTCCTATTCTTGTTTTTTTGATCAATTCTATCACTGAAATAGCAAACGGTTAGCAACTATAATGTTAAGTTGTAATAGGGTAAAAATAAGAATATAATAACACAAAATGATGCCAAGGTGAAATTATGCTACTTCAAAACTGGAATAGAGTTCTTATTGTCCTCTCCTCGATTATTTTAATTTTTTTAGCTTCCTTTACCGACTTTGATAAAAGGGGTGAGCTATTGATAAATGAATCAATGCAAGAAGCCGCAGTCGTATTTGGTGTTGTTAAGGGACTGAATGCCGTCATATCATTAGCTCAAGGTACGGAAGTTGGATTTGTAGGATTGACTATCTCAATCGGTGAAATTCTTGATCCTATCAATGATCTTGTAGAGAGATTCTCTTTAGTAATGCTCGCAAGTATAGTATCTCTTGGAATTCAAAAGATATTGATGAATGTAGTTGTTTCAAACGGATTTAATGTTTTATTGCTGCTATCAATCATTTTAGTAAATATATGGCTCTTTGTAAGATTTAAAAATGATGCAAAAGTCAGGGGTCTGTTTTATAAAACGACGGTAGTATTAATATTTTTACGTTTTAGTATATCTTTATTGTCATATGCCAGTTACTCTATCTATGTACATTACATCCAACAAGACTATAATATAGAAAAATCTCGAGAAGAGATTGTAAAAAGCTCTGAAGAGATTGATAATATAACAAAAGAGAGAATTGATAACGAAAAAAGTGAACAAAACACTCTTTTAGAGTATCCCCTGAAACTATTTAAATCGATCAAAGAAAAAGTATCTTCAGAATATTATGAGAAAGAGATTAATAAATATAAAGAGGCATCGGAAAAAGCGGGTGAACAAATTGTTAGTTTGATGATAGCATTTATTTTTAAGACTATATTTTTTCCTCTACTGTTTCTTTTTATACTTTATAGAGTAATTTGGAATATATTTATTTGGAGAGATATTTGAGTGCAGATGTGAAAGATAGATGCAATAGGGCGAGGTAACCCTATTATATATAGAATATAGAATATTGTAAAGATATCATGTTTAAAGAACCATACCCTTTATGGTAAAAAATATAAGTGCGGAAATCATTGCGGCGGTAGGTACGGTAATAACCCACGCGGCAATAATTTTTTTAATGGCGGCACGTTTTACATACTTAACTTTTTCAGTTGATTTAATATTTTTTTTATCTTTTTTAATTTGCTCTTCTTCAGCTTCGATTAATTTATAGAGTTGAACAATTCTCTCATACTCTTGCACACCTTTATCATTTTTTAATTCTAAAGTATCTCGCTCCTGTTCTAAAGAGGCCAGTACTTTTTTTGCATCATAGAGAGCTATTTTTTCTAAACGTATCTTTTTTTCATCTTCAGACTTATAAAGATACTCTCTTAATAGTCCGACACCAAAAACACCTCCGACGGCAATATGTGTTGAACTAACAGGAAGTCCTAGTTGACTGGCAACGATTACGGTAATTGACGCGGCCATAGCGATACTAAAGGCTCTAACTTGATCTAACTCGGTTATCTCCGAACCGACGGTTTTAATCAACTTTGGACCATAGAGTGCTAAACCTAGTGAGATTCCCAAAGCTCCTATAAGCATAATCCAGATAGGAATTGGAGCTTTTGAGCTAATTCCTCCGCTCATCACTGCATCAACAACTGCAGCTAGAGGTCCGATTGCATTCGCCACGTCATTGGCACCGTGAGCAAAACTAAGAAGTGCGGCAGAAAATATAAGTGGTATCGTAAAAAGTCTATTAACGCTATCTCTGTTGTTCTCCATTTTAGAGGCTGCTTTTGAGATAAGTGGTTTCACAAGAATGAATATGACAACTGCTAAAGCTAAACCGATACCGGCTGCCGTTAAAAAATCGAGTTTAATGATCTTCTTTACACCTTTGATTAAAAGGTAGGTAGCAAATGCCCAAGACATGAGTGAAACATAGATCGGAACCATTTTGCTAACGGCTTGAAGTTTATCCTCTTTATAGATCATACTCTTTTTAATGGTATAGAGAAAAATTGCAGCAATAATACCACCAAGCAGAGGCGATATAATCCAACTAGTAGCAATCTTGCCCATGGTACCCCATGATACGATTGAAAAACCAGCTGCTGCTATACCGCCACCCATCACACCCCCGACAATCGAGTGTGTGGTTGAAACGGGTGCTCCAAGATAGGTAGCTAAATTTAGCCATAATGCCGCAGCTAGAAGAGCCGCAGTCATTGCCCAAATAAATTCGTTGACATCACCGAACATTCCAGGATCGATAATTCCCTTTTTTATCGTCTTTACAACTTCACCGCCGGCAATAAGTGCTCCGCTAGATTCAAAAATTGCAGCGATGACAATTGCACCCATAAGTGTTAATGCTTTTGAACCTACGGCAGGGCCGACATTATTTGCTACATCATTGGCCCCGATATTCATTGCCATATATGCGCCAAATAGTGCGGCTATAACTATAAATGAACTATTTTTGACGTCCCCGTAAACTGTGAAAGAGTAGATGAGAACCAAAAGTATGAAAAAAAGTGCAAAACCGATGCGTATCATATCTCTGTTTGTGTCAATATTCGTCTTTTTTTCAAGTTTTTTAATTATCTGAATCATTTAGAAAAGAGCCTTTTGAAATTTCACTTCATTTGTAATAATATGAGTGAAGCATTGTACAATTAATTTGCATAAGAATTCTATAATTTACAACCATGATTACAGTTTGATTACACCGATGAAACAGTGCAGTTATGGCTATCTATTGACCATATTGTATTACTGAAATTGTATATTTGTTGAAAAATGCGCATATTTTTACAACCTTCATTACAGGTTAATTTCATTTGTTAAATCTTATGTAAATTTTGAGAGATTTTAGTAGGTTTTTGTATAAAAACTTTTTGAGTAGTTAAAAAATTACCATCATTATGATTAAATATTGTACACTAATCCCTTGACTTTTTAGAGAATATGCTTTAGACTTCCATGCAACACTTTAACTGAAAGGAAGGTTGTTTTAGAAATTGGTAATTTTAATAAATATTTTACCAAAGTCTATATCATTTATACAAATTGCTACTCAATTTTGATGTAGTAGTTTGAAAATTTGGTTATAAACAAAGGGATTAAAGCATGAAAAAAACAGTATATTCGGGTGCTGCATTAGCAGTTTTAGCAACAATCGGTGCAACTTCAAACCTTAGTGCCGCAACTGATATTCTATCAAACGTAAAAGCAAACGGTGAAATTCGTACAAGATATGAATTTGTTGATGACGGAAAAAGTGCTACAAAAGATGCGAAAGCTCTAACAAATAGGTTAGTAGTGGGTGCAAGAGCAGATATCTTAGGTGATAGCGGTTTTAGCGGTTATGCGGAATTAATGAACGTAAGCAACGGTTCACTTATTGATGATTACGCTCCTCAACAAAAAGGGTATGCAGTTGTTGCAGATCCAGTAAATACTCGTTTAACACAGGCTTATATTGACTATAAAGCGGGCAATACGCTTATTCGTGCAGGTCGTCAAATGATCAATATTGATGATCAAAGATTTGTGGGTGCTGTGGGCTGGCGTCAAATGCCACAAACTTTTGAGGCTTATACACTTGTAAACAAAGATATTAAAGATTTGACATTTACAGGAGCATATGTAACTCAGCGTTTAGGCATTGTTGATGGTTTAAGTGGAAAAACCAAAACTGTAGTTTTAAATGGTGCATATAAAATAAACGATAGTATGAAGCTAACGGGTTACGGTTATATGATCGGTAACTTAAGTGATACATTTGGACTTAGATTTACGGGTAAAACTGCAATTGATAGTGCAAAAATTAACTATACTTTAGAGTATGCAAAACAAGATGACGCTTCATTAAAAGTTAACAGCGGTGACGTAAAACAGAAAGTTGATGCTGATTTTATTCATGCTGCTGCAAGTGTTAACTATAATGGATTTATCTTCGGTGCAGGATATGAGCTTCTAGGTAAAACTAAAAACAGTGCTGATAACCATGGTTTTACAACTCCTCTTGCTACACTACATAAGTTTAACGGATGGTCTGATGTACTTTTAGGTCGTATGGCTACAGGTAATAAAAATGGACTTGAAGATGTTTGTGTTAAAGTTGGATATAAGACAAAAGAGTTTGGAAAAGCTTTAGCGATTTATCATAAATTTGATGCTGAAACCGGTGCAAACAGTGATTTAGGTGATGAGATTGATCTTCTATATGTTACAAAAGTTCCTTCAATCGCAGGTCTAAGTGTAATGGCAAAAGCAGCATTTTATGATGCGGGTGATGCAGGAGCCGGATACAATGATACTACGAAATATTGGTTAATGCTAGATTATAAATTTGGTTCAAAATAGAAAATTTTAAATACTCAGGAGGAGCCTTTTTGGTTCCTCTCTTCAAATAGATATATTCAAATCACCAAAGTTTAATTACAAATTAGTTTTCATTAAATATTATTTTAATATCATCTGCTATAAAATTACTTTATTATAATATTAATTATGTTTTTATTGTATAGAAAGGGTGATTTAGTATGGCTATATCTCAATGGAATGATGTTGAAAAACTTGCCGATCATGCATATGACAGAATGAATGAAAAATTTCAGAATCATAACAGAGCATTAGAGTATTATTTAGAAGCGTTTGAGTTGGGATCACCAACAGCTGCATTAAAAATAGGGCGTATATACATCGATTATATGTGTTTTGAATCTGATAAAGAGAAAGCTATAGAATATTTTAATTTTGGGCTTGAACGTAATGATGTAAGATGCTTGGTTGATCTTGGAACTCTCTATGCAGAAACTGATTTTAAAAAGACGTTAGAGTATTTCTTGCAATACCTCAATAGCAAAGAGTTTCGTTCAAAGTTGTATCATGAAAATATAGATGTAGAAATGAATATCTCTACGATTTATCATATTATCTATCTCTATTATATGGAAAAATCTGTTGCAGAATTCACACCTGATGAATTTAGTACTATCTATAAACTGCTTTTACCATATAAAGATTTGATTGTTGAAAATATTTATAAGGAGTTGGAGTGTCTAAATCACGAAGAGGATTTTAGTGTTATCGGTATCTACTCCAATAGACTTGATTATATAAAAAGCATAACAGTATAAAAAAATAGTTGATTGAGATTTTTATATCTCTCAGCAGTTAATAAAACTGGGTATAAATAAAAGGTTTGATCTTACACCTATTATCTATTAGTTAACTACACATTACCAATCGGTTAAATCAATTAGCCGATAATTTTATTAGCAGAAGGTCAGAACTTCCCTTGCTGACTTTATGCTAACTCATTACTTCCCTTTTTAAGTTACGCAAACAAAGACCCAAGTAATTTTCTTGGGTTATACTGTAATTCGATCAAGAAATAAATTAATCAAACATATCATCTAATTCCTTATGTGTCATCCATGATTGGCGAGGAAGTAAATGTAGTTGTGATAATATCTTAAACAGATGGGCGATATCTGTGTTATACAAGTTTTTACTCTCTTGTTGTACTACCTTCATTGCTGTTTCATCGGGTACTATTATCCTTATTTCACTAAGGATCTTTTTTATGTCTGGCTTCATTGATCTCTCTCCTCTAAAAATAGCATAATTAGTATTATATGAGATAGAACAATAGAAAGTGATAAAAGACTTCTCGTAAAACTCTAGTAGCCATCAGATTCGCAATGAGAGTTCTGCAAGAAGTCTAAAATTATTTTACAGATAGATGTCAATTTTAATTAAGCCACAGTTTTGGTATATCACAAAGTGGCTATTTAGGTATGTACAACTTGATTTTTACCCAAACTTTTAGCCTTATAAAGAGCATTATCAGTTAGTTTTAAAAGCTCTTTTGAAGAGCTAATTGCTTTTGTAGCTTCACTGACTCCAATACTAACAGTTATATTTTTACCATTGATATCAGTAGTGGCAATGTTTTGACAAACTCTTCTAGCTATTTCTACGGCGGCTGTAATGTTCGCTTGAGGCATTATAACTATCAACTCTTCACCACCATAACGGCAAGCAGTATCATAAGGACGGATAGAGTGTAAAAGAACATTTCCAATTTTTCTAAGTGCTTCATCGCCTTCTTGATGCCCGTATGTATCATTAAAGCGTTTGAAGTCGTCAATATCTATCATCATTATTGAAAGAGCATGGTCGTTTCGAAGAAATTGCTGGAACTCTTTTTCAATGATTACATCGAAAATACTTCGAACATAAAGTAACGTTAATTGGTCAATAATAGCTGTATCAACAATATTATTAACTTTATCAACTTCAAATGAGGTCATATCATATAAGTTGTCCGAAAAGTTTTCTAAAAAATCTATTGCTGCCACTTTAAGACCAACATCTCTATCAAGTTTTACATTCAATTCTATTCTATGCTGAACAATCTGGTTCCACATAGCCTCTGATAAATATTCAGATATTGTCATATGAGTGAGAGAGAATACGCATTGCTGGTAAAACTTTATGCCATAATGTTCTACATATCCTTTTAATAAAGAAGGATTGTCTGCAAACTTAATAAGAACATCATATGGAATAGATTTATTTCCTTGTATAGCAATTAAATCTTGTGAAATATTTGTCTCATCCATATTGCCCTTTCTATTACAAGATAATATCATATATTAGACTTCTTGCAACCTATCTTCACACAATATGGCTAACTGTGAAATTGTCAGTGACTAATTACGCATTGGCATCGTACATTTTTTAGAGGCATTCTAAATAGCAATAGAAAGTTGTTCTCATTGGAAAAAACAGGAAATAGTGTTACCCATTAAAACCTGAATTTAGGGGTTTTATGAAAAAGGGCGGAAAGGGGATTAACCGTCCTTTCAACTTACAGCAATGATGCGATTTGTGTGTGTGAAGGTGTGTGCATCCCGAAGGATAGGTGTAATGTAAATCAGTCTGATTTATGCAATCATTGCTGTACTATTCATTAAGCAACTATCGTTCCATAATTACATTGAAAATCCTGGAATTGGAGGTGGAGCAGTTCCGCCTCCACCAACGCTTTGAGGTGCCCCTGAACCGCTGGCACCAGGTGTTTGAGGAGGTGCATTAGTGGCACCTTTTTGTCCAGCTGTTCCACCAGCAGGGATAATGTCATTGTTTTTTTGAGTTTTTGGTTTACTAATAGGGGTACTAAGTTCCATTTCAAATAGAATTGGCTCAAGCTCTTTATGTTTCATACTGACAAAAATTGCATTTTTTTTGCTGTTTTGAAAAAGCTTAAAGAGTTCAACTTCCTCTAAGAGCATGTCAATTTTGACACTATTTTCAAAATCATAACCAACTGGAAGTTTCAGGTTAAAGAGGCTCTCAAGCCTAAGAAGTCTATCTTTATCACGTGATACAACATAAGTGACATAGGGTCTTTCTAGATTATATAGGGAGTTTTTTGAACGCATTGTTAGGATGTCAAAATCTTTTTCATGACCTTGCTTAATAGAAATAGACTCAGCATCCGAACGTAATAGATCAAAATAGAGAATATCAAATATTTGGTGTCGCTTTTCATCACTTTTGAGATGTAATTCATAGAAACTATTTGATCTTTTTAGAGTATCTAGCGAATTGTATAGAAATAGTATTATGAGACTGAGCAGTCCTACGGAGATAAGCAGTTCTATAAGCGTGAAGGAGCGGCGCAATTTAAAGTCCCTCTAGCGAGAGTTTATAAAGATATGCACTTTGATCTTTAAAGGAGAGGGTGATTTTGCTGATATTTATAATAAGTGGGTTCTCTTGAGGCTCTTCATCATCATAGTATTCATACCCATAGTCCTCTTCCTCTTTTTTCGTATCACTTTCACTTAAATCGATTGTCGATATTATCTCTTCACGATAAAGCGGTTCATATTCTTTGAGCATAGTGATAACGTCATCATTGTTTATATTGGGGTAGCTTTTTCTCAACGTATCGTATAGGTGTAACTTTTTATTATGATCTTCCTGCGTAGCAGCTCTTATATACATTGAAGGAAGAAGTGTTACACGACTTTTTTTATTGAGGTAATCAAGCATTTTAGTATTGTTACCGCTCATTTGAATAAGTGCAAGTGCAACGACAGAGATCAGTGTTGCAGAAATGAGAATTTCAACAAGAGTGAAACTCTTACGCATCCTTCAGACCGACCCTTATCGCTTCATCTAAAGATGTTTGGCCTTGGAGTAGGATATCTTTTAGTTGGGATGAAATGGTTTGCATTCCCTCTTCGATAGCTTGAGCTCTAATAACATGGTCATTAGTTGTCTCTTTGATAGCACTTTTAATAGCATCACTCATTAAAAAAAGCTCACCTATCGCTTCACGTCCGTGATATCCGCTGTAGCTACATTTACTACAACCTTTTGCTCTGAATATCTTTGCATCTTTTGGAAGATCAAAGGTGTCTGCAAACTCTTCGCCTAAAATATCCTCTTCTTTACACTCGTTGCATAATTTACGCACAAGTCTTTGGGCAAGTACACCTAAAACTGAAGAGCTTATCAGATAGGGTGCGACACCCATATCATCAAGTCTTGCGATGGATGCGGTTGCATTATTTGTATGCAGAGTTGAAAGAACCAAGTGACCTGTTAATGCTGCTTGAATGGCAATTGTCGCCGTTTCACCGTCACGAATCTCCCCTATCATAACGACATCAGGGTCTTGTCTAAGGATGGAGCGTAGTCCCGCACTAAATGTCAGTCCAACTTTAGAATTTACTTGAATTTGATTGATATTATCTGCTTTATACTCAACCGGATCTTCTACGGTAATGATATTCTTCTCATCACTGGCAACCTCTTGTAAAAATGCATGTAAGGTTGTAGATTTACCGCTTCCTGTAGGTCCGGTTACCAAAATAATTCCGTGTGAATACTGTAAGATGTCTTGAAATTGTTTAGTCATTTGGTTAGAAAAACCAAGATCATGTAGATGGGGAATATCTTCAGATTGCATCAAGATACGCATAACGACACGCTCGCCGTAAAATGTTGGCAATACCGATACCCTGATATCGAGTGTTTTGCCTGCAATTTTAACCTGTGTACGACCGTCTTGCGGGACTCTTTTTTCAGAGATGTCAAGATTTGAGATGACCTTTATACGGCTGATGATAAGGTTCATAATTTTCTCATCCAAATCAACATGTTTTATCAATACACCGTCAATTCTGTAGCGCACTTCACCCTTAAACTCATGCATCTCGATATGGATATCACTTGCTCTTCTTTTGATCGCCTGATAAAAAAGAGAGTTAACGAATTTGATGATCGGAGCTGATTCCTCAGAGGCTAAAATATCGGCAGAGTTTCGTAAAAATTCTGTTAATGAAAGTTCATCTTCATCCTCAATATCACTCATCTCTTCACTCTGACTGATATTGGTCATCTCTTTATCGGTTCGTACCTCTAAAAATCTGTTGTAAAGTCTGTCATAACTCTCTTCATCAAGAAAAATGGCTGGGTAGTTTTGTTCAAGCTTGGATACGTAGTTGGCAGACTTGTCAAGATAACGCTCATTTTGGACAACATAGATAGTTTCATCTATATTTGTAAAGAGAACATAGTTCTTTAGTGCTACATTAAGATCTATATTTTCAATATCTACAGGTTCTAAATGTACGTTATGCTGAGCCTCAATTTTTAGCATATTACTTTTGCGCCTCGTCACTCTCTTTTATTTTTACACGAATAGCATGGTCGCTACTCTCACCGCTTTCAAGATGTTTTTTAAGGTTTTCATTATATTTACGCTGCACATCTTCGAGCTCATAAAGCTGTTGTCTTAGATCACCAAGATCAGAGTTCTTACTCACAACGTAAGGTGTAAGCATAACGACTAAGTTGATTTTATCCTCACCATCTTGTTTATGTTGAAAGAGGCGTCCTAAAATAGGAATATCTCCTAGCAGCGGAATAGAATTTACACTATTTGTAACTTTACCTTTAATAAGACCACCGACAACCACACTTTCACCGTTGTTCACAAGTGCAACCGTTTTAATCTCTCTTTTTGTCGTTGTTGGCTGTCCGGTCCCCCCACCTGAAGCATCAAGTACATCTTCTGTCTTAACTGAAATATCAAGCGTAACTTTGTTGTTATTTGAAATACGAGGTTTGATTTTTAGAGTCAAACCGATATCTTCACGTTTAAAGCTATTTCTTGTCTGCGAGGTACTATCTGCACCCGTTACTGCACTAGTTAAGATTGACTGTGTACGTCCCACATAAATTTCAGACTCTTTGTTGTCGATACAGAGAATTGAAGGCTCACTTATAATGTCTGCCGCGCCGTTATTTTTTAGAAAATCTATACCCGCACCAAGAGCTAACCCTTCGGTAAGGTCTCCAATTCTAATAGCACTAGAGAGTGCTTGAGAAATTGCAATCGTTGGCCCTCCTGTATTAACTCCAAGAGTAAAAAGACCGTTGGCATTTGCCATACCGCCTTCTACACCATACTTTGCACCGATTGTCGTAGCTCTATTCTCACTAATTTCGATAATTCTAGCTTTAACAAAAACCTGCTGTTTCTCTTTGTCGATTTCCTCAATTAGAAGCTTAACATAATCGATCTCATCAGCACCACCTAGTATTATAAGTGCGTTATTATCTTCATCTGCTGTGATTGTCGGTTTATCGGTTGGATTAGTATACCTTTTTCTTCCGGCGACTCCGTTGACGATACCGGCAACCTTTTTAGCCTCAGAATGTTTTAGTGAAACAACTTCGATAATCTGTTCAAACTCTTCATTTTTTTCAACATCCATCTTATCTATAAGATCTTCAATCTTTTCTATATTTCTATTGAGTCCCACAAGAATTAGTGTATTTGAGTTCTTGTTTGGGATAATCTCTACTTTTTCGTTACCAATCTTTTGATTTAATATCTGCTTGTTGATACGATTAAGATCATTTACGATTGTATTTACATCAACATTTTTTAGTTGTATAAATTTAACATCGTGGGTGAGATTTTCTTGAACTATATCGATTGCTTTGCGGATTGTTTTTATATTTGAAGGAAAATCGGTTATTAAAAAAGAGTTATTCTCTTTAATGGTAATAAGTTTTGCGGATTTAGAGATAAGATGCCTAATTTTAGATGCGACTATATCAACATTCTCTTTTTCTATAACAATGTTTTGCGTAATCATCTGCTGTTTTTTAAGATAACCCTTTTCATTTGGTGAATATATCGGAAGGTTACTTTTTGAGGCTTCACTTGTTCTTACAAGCTCAAAATATTTTCCGTGATCTATAAGGGTATAACCTTTTTGTTCTAAGACCGTAAGAAGAATCTCGAAAATATCTTCTTTGTAAACCGGTGTAGTAGAGAGAAAATCAACCTTACCACGGATTTTTTGATGAAATAGAATATTTTTATTCAAGATATTTGAAACCAGTTCCATAAAGTCATGAACTTCTAGGTCGTTAAAATTTATATTGACTACCTCTTTATCACTTACAACATAGACCTTCTCTTTTGCTTCAAGAGTTGTTGTAAAAAGCAGGGCACTTAAAAGAAGCGTCCCGAGCATTTTAATATATCTCATATTCTAAATCCTTCTCCTGATTGTTTCTTATTACAGTAATTTTTAATGATGTCATCTTATTTACCTCTCCGTACACTTTAAATGCGCTTGCATATGAGAGCATAGGCTTATTGTTTACCGCTATAATAAGATCATCTTTTTTAAGACCGAGTTTGTCAAAAATTGTACCCTCTTTAATGAAATTAACTTTAAATCCTGTGATTTTTCCATTTTTCACTACCTCTTTTATGGCGATGCTCTTCCAGATCGATTTGAAATCTTTTGTATATTTGTGTACCTCTGTTTTTGCTACGGCGCGAATTACGTCATTATCATATGAGGGTGGTTTCGGCGACGGTGCCTTTTTAAACATTGTCATAGATTTTGTCTCTACAAACTCCAGTTTATACTCTTGATTATTTCTCTCAAATGTAGCTCGGTTTTGAGTGATGCTTTTTAGAGTATAACCGTTGTATTCGTTATGTAGCTTTATAAAGACGCTTTTATTGTTCTTTGTCTTATCAAGCGCAACGATAAATCCTCCATTTTTACTTTTATAAATTGCCTTCAACATTAAAGAGTTTAGGTTGTAAAGAGGTTTAGTTTGGGCTGCCGTTTTCTGCTTTGTTTGAACTTTTTGCTCAACTATTGCAAATGTCTTAGAGAAACGGTAGGCTTGATAGGGCATAGTATAGGTGATATCACTTACTTGACTCACTCCTTTTTTTTCTAAAAAATAGAGCATTGTTAAAGAAAGTGCTTTTGCCACAAGAGCTAATACAAAAAGAGTAACAAGAGTGTTACTATAGCGGTTAATATCTAGATTCATATACCAACACCCCCTCTACATTTTTAAATTTTCTTAAAAGTGAGCCATATTTTGAGCGCATATTCGCCGGAGGATTAAGCTCAATTTTTATCTCTTTTACGAAAGGATTGATATACCCTTTGATCTCACCGATATCACCGTTACCGGAGATAACTACCTTTATAGGATTGATAATAGAGTAACGGACATTGAGATACTCAATTTTTCCGGGTAAAAAACTACTCAATGCATGGTTAAGTTTTGCATTTTCGAAACTAAGGCTATTGTGAAGTAAAAATGTTGAAAGTTTGATTTTCTCTATCTGGCCTCCAAATACTGAATTCCAATAGAGTTTCGCATCGCTAATATGAAGTGAAAAACCGCTATCTTCTATTCTTTCATCACTTAGAACTATTTTTTGCTTCTCTAGCTCCTTCTCAAGCGTATAGTAGAGTTCAACTTTTGGTAAAAAGAACAGAAACATCATTATAAAGATAAATGCGTAGAGGAGTGCTTTTAAGATAGGCTTCATAAAATAATTCCCGCTTTTACCGAAATATTATTATCATTTAGTCTATTGAACGTAAAACTATCAATTTTCAAAGTACTATTAAAGAGTTTTGAACTAAGTGCATCAAACGCTTGTTTATTGAGATTTTCATACTTAATCTCATATCTACCCTTTGCAACATCTTTTTCTACGTTAAATTTCTTTAGATGCGGATGATTGAGTATTGATTCAAACATCGCTCTATTTCTTCCTTCGCTTTTAAAGGCTTTTTTTAAAGATGCTAGCTCTTTTGCCTCTTGAAGTGTTTGTTTATTCATTGTCTGCTGATATTGCATCTTTTCTTGCATACTACTATTTTTGTAGACAACGATTATTAATAAAAAGAGTAGGAGCGCTACAATATAGAGTGGGTTTATTTTATTCATATATCAATCTTTGCACTCAGTGTCTTCTCTTTTACTTTCATAGATTTAATACTGAGTTTTTTTTGCCAATAGTTTTTTATCTTCTCTGCATGCTTTGGTTCGTTTAAATTTATACTTACCTCAAATTGCCCCTTTTTTAACTCCATTGAGAGAAGGTGTTCTCCATTACTTAGAGGCATTTTAACTATATAGGTGATCACTTCTCTGAGTTTTTCTTGTTCAGACGCAGTTCTTTGAAGATTTTTTTTCATTGAGTTTAACTCAAAGGAGGTTGCCGGTAGTTTATATTGTCTTTTTATCTCAAAACTTTGAGCATAGAGCTCTTGAAGAGATTTTTTACTCAACATAAACTCTGTTAGGAAAAGTCCAATAAAAAGAATTAAGGTAACGGCAATTATATTGATACTTTTTTCTGAAATAGGAAGATTGGAGTACCTGTTAATAGCAATAGAGTGTGAAGTTCGACTATTTACACGTAACGCATCATCAATACTTGTAGCATTTTCTACAAGTGTTAGCGGCATACTAATAAGTGTATCTTCATGTTTTATAAGTGCTAGCGTATCATCAGTTTTAATCGGTTGGTTTATATTGTCCAATTCACTCTGTGCAAAATAGATAGCATGAATCTGTCTATCTTGGATTTTTAATGCATCTAACTTTTTTGCGATTAAAGTATCGTCATAAGCGTAGAGAAGCCAGCTACTTTTGTCAGCTTTTCTATAGCTAATATAGCTGTAGTTGCCTTCACTCAGAACTCCTTCAAATAGTCCGGGGACTAGGTTTTTTGCCTGAAATTCATATTTTATCGGAAGTTTTTCATCTCTAACCCAGTAAAAAGAGGGTGAGAGTACAATATCAACCTTCTCTTTTTCATTAAGTGTTATATTTGTCGTGTTTTTGTCAATATAGACTGTTTTATAGTCTACTTTTTTAAGCAGATTTTTTTTTATATCATTAAATTTGTCTTCAAATACTCTAAATTTTGATGTCAAATTCGCTTGCATTTTTCCCCGATAAATCGTAATAAAACGTGATTATACCCACTTGTTCATTGAGTTGCAATAAAACTCTACATTTTACGAGAGGCTCATAAAAACTCACTCCAAGTTTCTCTAAGTACTCCCTTGTAATATCATCAACGTTTAAATCTTCCATCGATTTATAGGTCAGCTCTTTTGAAAGTGTATATTCAACTATCTCTTCTGGTGAGAAGTTTGGAAAAATCTCAGCAAAAAGGGTAGGGGTTACATGATTTATATCTATCTTTTCTCCAACAGTTGAGATGATTTGATCCCACTTAATCTCTTTTATAGAAAAGTCATCACGCATTTGTATGTACATATCCACGATTTTATAAAAGTGTTTCATATCCATAATCTCACCGTTAGAGAAAAATGGATCAAGTCTTGAGGGTTCGCTATCAACTATACGCTCTTTTAAGTCTTTATCAATTGTGTCAGCAAGAAGAGCTAAAAACAGAGAGGGATCGAGTACTTGGTTATTGATAAGGATATTTTCTAAAAGATTGTAATACTCTTTATTGATGGTTGCATTTTCATCAACTAGTGCATTTATATTTAGGTGTGAGGATGCAGATTCAAATGTGATCTCAACATGCATACCGCTCTCTTCATCATCTAGGATAACCGGAAGCTCTGTAAGCATCTCTAGATCATCAGATCCGTTAAGATCTTTTGTTATATCACTAAGCATCGTAACCACGTCATGACTCATTCTGTTAGCTTGAATCATAAAACGCTCTTTTTCGACACGCTTGAGTGCGCGTTCACTCAAACTTGTACTAACACCTACTAAAATAGTCATTGCCATAAGAAAAAAGAGAGTGATAATAAGTGCTATTGCGGATCGGCTATTTTTCATGTATTACTTTGTTTTTGTGCAGCGCGTTGCTCCATGGCTTGCTTAACAAAACCCTCAACCATTTTATTCATCTGTTCAGGCTCTAAAGAGAGTAGTTTTTTTATCCCGTCCATCAGTGGGTTTGAACCGCTTTTTGGCTCTTTTTGATCTAAAGAGCGTTTTTTTTGGGTGAATTTATCTACGCTGTCAATAAGCTCGTTAAGTTCATCTAAATGCAATCCCTCTTTAGAGCGTAAACTTTCAACTGAATCAAGTAGGGCAAGCTCTACCTCATTATAGATTTTTTCGTGAGGTTCTCTTTTTACACGGTTAAATTGTAACTCCTCGAAAAAATCTATTGCATCAATTACGCTAGGAACATTGATCCAAAAAGCAAGGCGCATTACACCTTTTTTTGTCCATAACAATCTTTTAGTATTATCACTATGGTACTCGTTCTCAATAGAATCAAAAATAAAATGTTTTCCTTCACTTAAATCAGCTTCGTGCTCATCTTTTGTTTTCATGAGAATATCCAACCCTACATCAAATGCAGATGCAAGCTCTTTAAAAGTTATAAGCCATTGAAACTTTTCATCAACTAAGAGATGCAGTTCTATGTCGTTAAATTCTACAAATACGATATCTCTGTATGCCATTGTATAACTTTTTAGTGAAAGTAAAACGTATTATACACGTTTAGATGTAAAGAGGAAATTACAGGGCACAAAGCCCTGTAAAATTATGAGTTAGCTTGGAAAACGTATTTTGGTTTAAACCAATAGATAATAAGCGGTAGCAGTGTTAATGATGTAAATACATCGATTATGATTGCTTCACTAATATAGATTGATAATCCCCAAGTGTTTCCTAGATCCGTTGCCATCAATGGAATGAAACTTCCTAAAAGAACAACAACCGAAATTACAACCGATGAACCTGTAGTGGTAATCGTATTGTTAAGAGCTTTTGCCCAATCTTTATGCATTGCAAACTCTTCACGAAGCCTTGAGATCATATAGATACTATAGTCGACCCCTAGACCCATGGCAATACTTAGCGTAACTAAGTTTCCAAAGTGTAAGTTTCCGCTCCAGTTACCAACTGCTGAGAGATAACCTGCCAGTCCGTATTGTGCAAAGAGTGTGATACCTAAAATGATCATTAGCATAGTAGATACTAATACTGATCTAAAGATTAGTGATACAACAATGAAAATTGCTAGAGCAGTTCCAAGTGGGTTCATCACCCAGTTATCAAATGTAACAACACGAGTAGCCTCTGTTGCACCTAGGAAACCACCTATACCAGGAGAGAGATATACCGGAGATTTGTCATCTGCAATCTCACCTTTATCACCTGATGTATCTGCATTTCTAAATCCAAAGTTTACATGTTCAAACCCAGGATCGTTTTTATGCTCTTCTACATACTCTTGTAAGTATAGAAGTACCTCATGTGTTTTAACAGGATCCATAGTATTAATAAATCCCATAATAACACCCGTATTAAACGCTTGGTCAGTCATAGATGCTAAATCACCCGGACTTGAAGCCATCTCAAGTAGACCGTTATACATTGATACAATATCATCCGGTCCTCTATCATCATCTGGATCTTTAGCAAGTAGATAATCAGACGTCGGCACTTTAAAGTCATTCAGACTCGGTTTATCACCAGGCTCTGTCATAAGAAGCATATTAGCTATCTTAATATATTGTGCATAAGAAGCCGTGAAACCTATGTATGGATGTTTTCTGATATCATCTTCCATTTTTTCCATAGCTGCTAAAACTGACGCTTTATTTAAAATACCTTGTGGAGCATCTTCATCTGGATCAAAACAGCCTTTTGGCAAGTAGTCCATGTCACACTCAGGGCGAAGCGGTTCTTTTGAACGGATAGGAATATTAAACGAGATTACACCCGGCATAATTTTATTGAGCTGATAGATATCTTGTATCGGTTTTGAATCCGATTTAAATGCAGCCTCTGCATAGTTAATACCTTTTTCAACTCCAGGCATAAGATCATATGTATCGCCTCGAGATGCAATAGAAAGTTTTTCAAAAAATGATCTATCACTACCGTCGTTAAGCATATTAGAAAAGCCGTCCGCAACTTTAGTGTAGTTAGTTGAGAAAACTATAATGACAGCTACAACTGCAATAGGAATATATTTTCCAGGACCTGTTAGCATTGCAGTAACGATATTCCCCATACTGCGTTCCCATGCATAACCTTCCGGTACGTGCGACGTATCTTTATTTGGAAAAAGAACCATAAGAAGCGGGATAAGAGTCGTTGTCGTCATAAGTAGTGAGAACATACCGAACATACCGAAATATGCATACGCTTTATAGAACGAGATATCAACTGAAGCAAGTGTAGCAAACCCGATGGCATCCGTTACGATTGATAGCGTTGCAGGAATGATTGTATGACCAAGAGCATTGAAACTAGCCTCTTCATTGTTATCTCCCTCTCTTAAGGAGCGCATATAACGCCGTGTTACCTGAATGGCGTGTCCCATTCCGACGGCTAAGATTAGCATTGGGGTAAGAACCATCATCGTAGTTAGTTGAAAACGGCTAAATCCCATAAGTCCTAATGTCCATGTGATACTAATACCAACACCGATCATCGGGAAGAGTGCACCTCTCCATGTTCTTGTCTCAATGTATAAAATAGCAAGTGCAATAAGAATAGATGCTACAAATAGGTACCAGTGCTCAATTAGCTGAACCATCATCCAAGCAAGAAAATATGGCTCACCCGCAATTGAAACTATGATACGATCATCATTTGTATAAGGCTCTACAATCTTTGCAACTTTAGTTACCCAATCAACATAGTTTTGCTTTACACCGTTATTGTAATCCGCAATGATAAATGTAGCTTTTGCAACACAACCTGCTTCATTATTGAAACATTTTTTACCTGTTACGGGATCACGCTCATCAATAATCATAGGTTTTAAAACAGGGTTTGTATCAATCCCTGCGCGCATAAAGTCTAGCTGCTCTTTTGCAAGAGACATATCTTTTGTATCGATACCAGAATTTGGAATTAGACGGCGGAAAAGAAGACTTCCATCTTCTGTGACACCCATATTTTTAACTTTTTGTGCTGCTACGCTGATAAAGTTTGGCTTTATTGCAAACTCCATCTCCTCAAGCTGTATGTGAACTTCGCGAACTAGGTTTACAAACCAAGGTTGATATACATCTCCTTGACCATCTTTTAGTTCAATACCCACAACAAAGATATTACCCATTCCAAATGTATCTTCAATATATGTGTTTGTTGAAACATATCTATTAGAAGGAGGTAAAAATGTATCAGGGTCGTTACGAATATCTACATATTTTATTTGTAGTGCAGCTAATACTGTAGCTACTAATATAAACGCTAGGATAAACCAGCGAAATTTCATAGCAAGGGCCGCGTACTTGAAAGAAATAGTATTCTTTTCGTTTTCTTGCATACTCATTTAAATGACCTTTTGGAAAGACAGTAGCTTTTTTACTCTACTGAAATCTATAAGTTTATTTTTGTTTTTTAATTGTTTTAGGTCACATTGATAGTGGGCTTTGGAGTTTCTCATTTTATTAAAGTCTTGTGTAAAGATCAAAATTCCTTTGTCGAGAATTCCGTTAAATTCCCACCCGTGTTCCCCCGAAACACTCAATGCAGCTAATTCTGCATAGAGTGCTGAAGAAAGCAAAATTTTCTTCATGAAAGTTTGCTTAGCCTCTTTTAACGTTTGATTTTAGTCAACGTTCTTTTTGTCCAAAGTTTAGGTTTTAGATCTGAATTGTATCTAGTTACAGCTTCAGGGATAAATGCCATACTTTCGTGACCTGTCTCAACATTTTTACCGTACCATGTAGACCAACGAAGTGCACGCTTATCAGTTTGTCCAGAAAGTGGAGCCCAATCTCTATCGATGTACTTAATCATTTTACCATCTTTGAAGTACTCTGAACGGTAATCAGCAAATGTTTCTGTATCTACATAGTTAACACGATAGTCATACCACCAGCTACCAAATTTTGTTGTACTTTTAACTTTGAATACTTTACGACCTTTATATGCATCTGAAGGAGCAGGAAGGTTTTTTGTATATTTTGTTTTTTCACTATCTTTTAGAACGATTGCACCGATAGTGTGTGAGAAAGCTTCAGTCCCTAAAAGCTCATGTTTTTCATGCATTGGTTTACGAAGTGTTACGTCACCAAATGTAAAGTCTGTACCACCCCAAGCATCATCATGAGCAGGTTGTGCAAAACGACGAATTTTACGAAGTGCTGGTAACCATAGTAGGTACTCTTGTGATTTTGAATCATCAACGTAATCGGTGATTAACATACCGTTACCTTTTAGTTTTCCCGAACGAAAAATTGCCAAGTCTTTTGAACGAACTACACCGTCGCTATAATTGTTATTTAAATAACGCTCGACTGTTTCCGTAAGAGGCTTTTTCCCTTTTGATTTTTTAACGATTACGGTAATGGTTCTACCCTCTTTCTCAATAGAGTAGTTCTTAAAAGCGAAAAAGTGGTTAACGTAATAAACGTTGTTCATTACATCTTCACCGCTCAACTTTGACTTATCTGCTGGATAAGGAAGGTTTGGATTAACTCCTGCATTTAACACTGAAGCACCAAGTAGTAAACTAGCGACTACAAGACCTTTCTTAATTAACGTATGACTCATTTTATCCCCTTATCATATATAATGTGGTTTAAGCGTGTATGGTACTATTACTATTTTTAATCTTTTATTAAAATATGCTAATTTTGTTATATTATTTTTATCTATATTTTAAGGTAATGTTTTTAATTAGAGGAGTTAATAATAAGTGGAGAGCTTCTTAATGTAACGAACTTCTGTCAGATTCTAATACTGACAGAAGATAGTACCCTATTATTCAATAAGGTTTTTATAAGTAATTAGTCTGTTACCTTTTTATAAATACCTTTTGCTGCACCGGCCATTACAACTAACGGTGTAGTCGTTACTGCGGCACTTGCACCGGCAATTTCTCCCATATATCCTGCAAGATCGGTGATAAGTTCATTCATACGTCCTTCACCTCCGAAACCATCCACGATCTCTTTTGCTCTAACCGAACCTTTTGCTCTTGCAACATCAAGTTGTTGAGATAGAGAAGTGAGCGCTTTTATAATCTGTTCTGTTGTAGCATCTAACTGCTCTCTTTGGATATTTTCTATCTCAGAAGCTTTTTGGATCAAGTAATTGTTCTCTGCGTCTTGAGCTTTAGCCTTGAGTGTTGAAATTGTCTCCTTTACCTCTTTTACGGGAGCTGCTTTTTTAGTTGTCGTAGTAGCTTTAGGTTTTTTCGGTTCACTTTTTGCCGTCTCTTGTTTTACGGGAGCTGCTTTTGGTTCGCTCTTTGTTTCAGTTTTTGCTACTGTGGCCTTTACCGTACTACTCTCTTTTGCAGGTGTAGTTTTCGCAGCTGTAGTTTTTGCTGCAGCCACTTTTGTCGTTGTTGCTTTAGTCGCAGTAGTTTTTGCCGTAGCTGTTTTTTGAGCTGCCGGTTTCTCCACTGTTTTTTTTACTGTAACCGACTCTTTTACTGTTTCTTTAGGAGTTGTTTGTTTTACTTCTGCCATATTAATATTCCTTATTATATAATTTATAAATTAAAAAAATGGTTTAACACATTATATTTTATGACAATTAACTTTAATTATAACTTTAATTGTGTATTATGCTATAAAGTTTAGCTACTTTTCTCAAAGGTATGTTTCAAGATGTTCGATATTCTTAGAAAAAAAATAAAAGAGATATTTACAAACCAACACATTAACCTTCCGACGACATTAAAACAAGATCAAAAAGAACAGGCAGTATATAAAAGTTTCATAGATTATGTTTGGAGTGGAAAAGAGAATTTTTACATTCCTACAACAATAAACTATTCCACAAAAAAGAGTGTTTTTGAAGAGTATTTAGAGAATGTAAAAAAGAGCAATGAGAGTCGAAAAGAGCTTATAGGATTTGATAAAAAAATTGAGGAGATTTCGGAAAACTCTCTACTGCAACAGAATAAAATATTAGGTTTTTCGATTGCTTTTTTAATCGTTCTTATTGTTATCAAAATTCTTTATGTACTTACTGAGACCATATATAACTCTATCGTGTTAGACGGTATAGCTTCGCCGGATTTAACGGTTGCACAGCTTGAAAATATTGAATTTTTAGGTCATGTAGTCTCTTCTGTAGGTTTTATTATTTTAATTCTTCCTCTTCTCTATAAACTCTCTTACTATTTTACGCTCAAAGATATCAAAGGGGGGTTTTTACGTCTTGTTTTTATGAGTATATTAGCTTTTTTTCTCTTTTTGATCACCTTTAGAGTTTTTGAAATCATCATGGATACATTGGTTGAAAGGGTGAGTGAACAGAGGTATGATGCCTATTACATCACTATGTTAAAACAGGGAATTTTAAATGATGTCCTAAGTTACTCTACACTTATTGATCCTGAAAGCAGCAGTGAGGAGAGACCACAATACCAAAACTTTAGTACAGAGGATAAAGTAATACTTCTTAATCTCTATCTATTGCTATTTTCTGAAGAGAATGTTGTTGATAAGATGATTAATAGGGGAATAGATAATATCTATAAATTAAAACTTGCCAACTTCATTAAAGAGGATTATCCTGAAAAGGAGGCTAATGTTCTACGTTTAGCAAAAAGGGTGCGCTTTTTTTGGAAAAAATATAATGAGTTAAAAGAGGAAGCAAACAAAAAAATCAGCGGCATAAAAAATGAAGAGACAATTTTAAACGTATATCAAGAGTTTATGAAAGGCTTAAGTACAGATTATACTGTTTATCAATTGAAGCAAGAGAGAATTGCTCATAAGATTAGTTTCTCTCTTAAGGGTACTAGCAGTAAGGATTCTAAGAAGATCAAAGAGGAGTGGCTTCAAAGTGCCGGCGACATAAGCATGCACCTTGATACATATGAAGAGTACTTGAATGATTTTAAGGTCAAACAGCAGATTATAGAAAAAGCAAAAAAGAGACTCGGTATCAGTTTAGGTTATGAATTTAACTACACACTTGAATCTTTTACGGAATACTATCTAAACTCATATGATGATGTTAAGGAGACAATAGTTCGTAACAGTGTTACAAATGCATTGAAGCGTTTTGGTATTAAGCAAGTTGATCTTAATTTGAGTTGGGAAGAGTTTGTAACACAACCGTTTATTATAACTCTTTTAGAGAAGAGAATAAGTGATGCAGAGGTGAGAGAACATGTTATTAAACTTGTTAAAGAGAGAAATGTCGCACACTTTTATGACCATGTTTATCTACCTAAAATAGAACAGATGCTACAGCAGTCTATTTACATTTCGAAAGAAGATTTTAATACGACAAAACAGGAACTTGGAAATATGGCGATTAAGTCACTTTACATACCTCCGGTTGCAATAGCCTTTTCATCTCTGTTTGGCCTTTTGAATTTTGTTATCTTGATAGTAATGAGTATCTTTGTCGTAGTGTGGTATCTAAAAATACGTACTCTTCCTGCTAGTATTAAAAATATCGTCTCTATAAAGTTTACGATACTAGCATCAAAAGTGTTGTTGATCGCAGTGTTGGTAAGTTTTCCGTTTGTGATAAATAAAGATGCATTTGCAGAGTATCCGGTGATTGAAAAAATCAAGAAAAGTGAACACGATTTAGCTGTTGAGGGATTCTTAAACTCTTTACATGTTCTTCTCACTTATGAACAGTATGTTTATGCAACCGGTAAAAAGCTTCGTGGTTATTTAGATTCAGCCACATTAGAGCAGTACGGAATTAAACCCCTAAAAGAGCGTGATAAATAGATAGAGCCTGTTTATGCTCTTTTACGTCATGAACTCTAAGAGTTGTAGCACCGTTTTGCACCGCTTTTAAATGCAGAGCTATGGTTGCACTTAGTCGCTCCTCTACAGGCGTAGGTAAAATCTGATCAATTAAAGATTTTCTGCTTGCTCCAAAAAGCAACTCAAATCCGTGATATTTAAAATGGTTCAGATGTTGTAACAGTTGTAAGTTATGCTCCAGTTTTTTACCAAAACCGATCCCTACATCAAGCATGAGATTTTTGATTGAAAAGTGATCTGCCTTTTCAATGCGAGTTAAAAAAAAGTCGTCAATTTCAGTTATAACATCACTATATGATGGATTGTTTTGCATATTTTTCGGACTGTTTTGCATATGCATAATAACAGCCGTAGCATTATATTCACCTACAAGTTTGCAGACATCATCATTTTGCAGACCCGTAATATCATTGATAATATGAAAACCTCGTTCAAGTGCATAAGATATAACTTTTGGGGTATAACTATCTAAACTCAAAATTGTTTTTTCATGAAATTTTTCAAGATAGAGTGCATCTATGATAGGTTTGACTCTTTTTAGTTCATCTTCTGGTTCAACATATTTTGCACCGGGACGACTTGATACCGCACCAATGTCTATAATATTTGCCCCCTCACTTACCATCTGCTCAATAGCCTTAACAGCATGGCTCTCTTTAAAGCGGCTATTGGCATAGAAACTATCATCATTTGCATTGACAATCCCCATAAGACGTATCTCAGTTTGTCCTTTTGTTTGAAGCATCTGTTTTAAATTTTTTGCTATCTCTTTTAAACCAAAAGGTTGTGCCAACTCTTTACGGCTTAAGATCTCCATATGTTTTCTCGTACCTATTAAAATTGCATCTACAGTCTCAGTGGAATAGGTGATAACACCTTGAGGTACCGCTAAATCAGCTCCGATTGAGAGAGCATCCTGTTTTAAAATATTTGCTGCGGCAGTTTTCATCTCACTGATATAGTAGAGGTGTTGCTCCATTTTATTTGCTAAAATTTTGATACCGCCGGAATCGACGTTTAATTTTGTAAGATACTTTTTTGCATCAATTTCAGATGATAAGCGTTTGATTTTCACTATTGTCTCTTTATTTTAATAAAGGGCAGGAGTAGCATTATGATAACACTTTGTAATCTGCTATTGAGCTCAATCAATCTATAGGCGTCATCAAAGGCATTAAGCTGTATTTCATTCATATGAACACTGCTATTTGCTTCAATAAACATCGCTTCTATCAGAGTTTTTGCTTCGTGTCTGCTTAGGCGTTCATGCTCTTTTGCAAAATGAAAGAGTTTTTCTAAAGTTAAATTCTTAAAATCAAGCTCAATATTTTCATGATTCTTTCTCTCTTGATGTAAAACCATAGGAAGTCGTGAACGGATTGTCGGAAGCAAAATTGAGCGTGAAGGTACGATAATAATAAATTTGATATTTTTCGGAGGCTCTTCTAAAACTTTTAGTAGAGCATTTTGAGAGACACTGTTAAAACTTATAGCTGCAATGACAATGTATTTTATCTTATCTTCCGCGATATATGCCTCTTTTATAACTGCTCTGGAGTGCTCAATTAAAAAGTCTTCAACTTGATGAATAACGATGCGAAAACCTTTTAGACTCACAGAGAGTTCAGCTAAAGCGCCGTCTATATCGGAATTTACTATGATATGGCTTTTCATGATAACGCTAACTACTCGGTAAGTTCCAACTCTCCAAAAAGCGTTGCATTAAGCGTACGTTCAAAAAGGTGAAAGAGTTGTAGAAGTTTTATATCTAAAAGTTTGTCGTAAGATTGCAGCCAGAAACTATTGTGAACCTCTTCATCTATCGCCCATATAAAACTATTCTCTGAACGTCTAGCTATATCGGCTCTAGTGTCTTCTCCTTTTCCGATGTACCAGAAAAAGTACTCATCTTTATATGCCATGGAGAGCATGTCACTTAACATATCAATGCGTTCACCGCCAACTATAGCATCATAGTTTGGATAGATATTATCAATACATGCGACACTTATAATGGGTTTGTCAAATGTGGGTTTATTCAGTGAAGTTGCAATGTATTCTGCAAACCAGTGACGCTCTTTATCGGCAATGATCAGTAACGTACGACCGTCAATAATTTGCCTGACGGCGTTAGAGGCAACCGGACACCAGTCAAAGCGGCGTTCTTCCATCCAGCTCATCATAGTGCCGTCTTCTCTGATGGCCTCCAGTGTCCATGTTAAAAACTCTTGCATTATTTAAACATCTAAATCGTATGCATCATGGAGTGTTCGAACTGCTAGCTCACTATACTTTTGTGAGATGATTATCGATACTTTAATTTCACTTGTACTAATCATCATAATATTAATATTCTCTTTTGCCAATGCACCGAAAGCTTTTGAAGCAACACCTGTATGTGAACGCATGCCCACACCTACGATTGATACTTTTGCAATGTCCTCATCTATCTCAATACTATCGACCTCTTCATTGGCCTTAAAGTTATCAACGACCGCAGCAGCAGCTTTTAACTCATCGGCAGAGACGGTAAATGCCATGTTTGTTTTTGAATCATCTCTATTGTGTCCGATAGTTTGTACAATCATATCAATGTTGATATCCGCGTCTGCCAAAGCGGTAAAAATTTCAGAAGCGATTCCCGGACGATCACTTACTCCTATTAAACTGATTCTTGCTTGATTTCTAGCTAGTGCAATTCCGCTTACTAACGGTTTTTCCATCATATTCTCTTCCTTTGTTATAAGAGTTCCCTCATTTTCATTAAAGCTTGATCTTGTTACTAAGTTTACATTGAGTTTTTTAGCAAGTTCAACTGAACGGTTTTGCAGAACTTTTGCCCCTAAGCTTGCAAGTTCTAACATCTCATCATAACTTACCTGTTCTAATTTTCTCGCTTTAGGCTCAATTCTAGGATCTGTCGTATAGATACCGTCAACATCGGTATATATCTCACAAAGATCTGCTTGTAGTGCACCTGCAATTGCTACAGCTGTAAGGTCACTTCCACCACGTCCTAACGTGCTTACTTTGCCCTCTGGAGTAACTCCTTGAAATCCGGCAACGACAACTACTTTTCCCTCTTTAACGTGATTTTTCATCACTGTAGGGTCAATCTCTTCGATGCGTGCTTTTGTGTGTGAAGCATCCGTTTTTATACCTGCTGCGCGTCCGCTAAGTGCAACGGCAGAATAGCCTTTTGATTGCAAAGCTATTGAAAGCAATGCAGATGTAACACGTTCACCCGAACTAAGTAGTAGATCCATCTCCTCTTGAGCCGGCTTATCACTGTAGTAGTGTGCATACTCTACTAACTTATTTGTCTCACCGCTCATAGCAGAAACGACTACTACGACCTCATGTCCTTTATCAACGCTTTTAATTACCCTTTGGGCAACTTTTTCTATACGCTCTAAATCACCGACGCTTGTTCCGCCAAATTTTTGTACGACTAACATATGTTATAAATACCCCTCTTTTCTAAAAAAAGATAATACCTTTTGATATATAGGTCTTTTAAAGTAGGTAACGTAATCCATTACCTCTTTATAGTTGACAAACCTATAGCTCTTAAACTCAGGATGTTCCGTTTCTAGATTTACTTTTGCTCCATTTTTTAATTTTACTAAGAAATAGCGCTGCTTTTGCCCACTATATGGATGCATCTTTTTTGCAATTCTATCGGGAAAATCATACTGCAGCCAATCAGGATATTCGTGAACTATCTCAACATCTCTAGTTCCGATCTCTTCTTCAATTTCTCGAAAAAGGGCATCCTTTGGACTTTCACCCTCATCGATACCGCCTTGAGGAAATTGCCAAACATCCTTTATATCACTTCTCTCAGCAATAAAAATTTCACAAATGCTAGGATAACTAGAAGAGACGATTATTGCTGCTACGTTAGGTCGATAAAGCTTCTCTTTCATACTATTATCCAAAGTTATAAAATAAAAATGGATTCTACCAAACTAGAAATTAAAATTAGCCAATTAAAAAAAAGAAGTTTGTCGGATTGGATATAATCGCATAGATTATTTGAGGTATGTAAATGCTTAACATTAGTAAAAAAATTCTTCGTCAGGTCGGTCGAACAAACGGAAAATATGAACTGATCGGTGATGGAGATAAAATTCTTCTAGGTCTTAGCGGCGGGAAAGACTCACTAACTTTGGCACACGCACTAAAACATATGCAGCGACGTGTCCCATTTGATTTTGAGTTTAAGGCTGTTACTGTTGATTATGGAATGGGAGAAAAATTTGATGCATTGATAGAACATTGCAAAGAGCATGAGATTGATCATGAAGTATACAGAACCAATATCTATGAGGTCGCTCAAGACAAGATTAGGCCAAATAGCTCTTCGTGCAGTTTTTTCTCTCGCATGAGACGCGGTGCTTTGTATAGTGCTGCGCTAGATATGGGTTACGGAAAAGTTGCGTTAGGACACCATTTTGATGATGCAAGTGAGAGCTTTTTTATGAACCTTATCTATAACGGTGCGATGCGTTCTCTTGCTCCAAAGTATACTGCCGGAAACGGTCTTGTTGTTATAAGACCTTTGATCCAAATTAGAGAGCGTCAACTTATTGCAGCGGCACTAGAACACAACATGCCTACAATCGGTGATGAAACCTGTCCCTCACAATACTTTGAAGAGAAGATGCCCTATGCGAGAATGCAGATGAAACAACTTTTATCGGAGTTAGAGGGGCGTTTCCCGACACTCTTTACATCCATGAACTCAGCTTTTTCAAATAAACATTTTGATTCGTTTCTTTAAAAGCAAAGAGAGTTAACTGTTTTTTATGGTTAACTCTCTTGAACCTCGAAGTATCGGAGTATAACCAGGATCAATTTCGGCTCTTCTTCTTTCTAAAAATTCAAGTATTCTATTTTGATAAAGCGCATCATCTTCATCTTCGGTACATTGTTGCAAGGGAAGAAGAAGGCTAATGTCAATCTTTGTTGCAAAACGTCTGTACTCTTTTAGATCTCTTTGAATATCGGCTATAAGTTCATCAACGCCTAAGCCGTTTGGTGAATTAACCTTTGTAAGGTATTCATTTGTAAGATTAACAAGTGCTTCTGAACGTGTTTGATCCTCATAGATTAGTGATGCATTATGTTTGAGCACTTCTGTTACACACTCGTCATAATTTTCATTAGGTGATATAACAAGTGCAAAAAGTTTTGCTCTAAACTCCATAGAGCTATGGTGGTGGATAAAGATCTCTCTAAAACCACGCAAAATATGATGTTTTAAATGGTGAAAAATCTTTGTTATCTGCACGGAAGTTCCTCTACGAAACTATACTCTATTGCTCATTAATGTGTAATAAACAGTGAAGCAATAGAGTTTTGTGCAAACTCAATAAAGCCGTTAGCACCCGGTAAGAATGAGATAAGACCCGTGCCTATACCTCCCCAAAGAATTATCAGCGCAATAAGTGCCAATACAGTAGGCGTTATTTTTGAGGTTAAAACAAGCGCCTCATGTTTACTAGGGTAAAAATACATTACGATAATAAGTCTAAAATAGTAGTAAATAGATATAAATGCTGAGAGAACACCGATTATTGCTAAAAATGTATAACCGGCTTCAATGGCTCCGGTGAAGATATAAAATTTCCCTAAAAATCCTATTGTTGAGGGAAATCCTGCAAAGGAGAGCATAAAGATAGTCATCATCAGTGCAAGTCGAGGATGAATGTGTGCAAATCCTTTAAAATCTTCATAGGTTGCTCTTCTTCTTGTATCCCATGAGACATAACTTAGAAGTCCAAAAGCCCCGATAGCACTAAAAAAGTATGCAATGAGATAAAAAATTATCGATGGAGCAGCGCTAGTTCCGCTAATTCCAGTTGACGCAAGAGCAATCAGTAGGTATCCACTGTGAACCATACTTGAAGCTGCCAGCATTCTTTTGATATTGTTTTGAATGATTGCTAGAAGTGAGCCGACCATAAGCGTGATAACTGTTAAAAATACTAAGAGTTGATCCCAAATATCTTGGATAAGGTTGAAATCCACTAAAAACAGTCTTAAAGCAATGGCAAATATAGCAATCTTAAAAGTTGATGCCATATATGCAGTAACCGGTAAAGATGCACCGTCATAAACATCAATAGTCCATGCCTGAAAAGGTACGGCAGAGATTTTAAAGACTAAAGTGATCATTACAAGTGTTCCGCCTATGATGATCAGCGTCATATCTTGTTCAATATTTGCAGAAATAAAGTTAGCAATCTCTCCAAGTTGTGTTGTTCCAGTTTGTGCATAGATAAATGCTGCACCCATTAAAAAGAAACTTCCTCCAAAACTACCCAGCAGTAGATATTTAAATACTGCTTCAGAAGATTTATGACTTTTTCTATTGAGCCCTACAAGAACATAAATTGAGAGTGATGCTATCTCAAGTGATATAAATGCCGTGATCATCTCCGTTGCCATAGATAGAAGCATCATCCCAAACAAGGAGAAGAGTATCAGCGCAAAAGTTTCACCGGTAAAAAATTTGTTTTTTTCTATATATACGTTTCCGATATAGATACTTAGCAGTGCTCCAAGTAGAAATATAAAGTTAAACAAAAGTGCAAAACTATCGTTGGTTAGCATATTGTGAAAAATTTCCGGATAGACCGAGTAGCTAAAGCTATCATCAAAAAGTGTCATAAGAATAATTGCTAAAGCTGCTAAAATGATCGTCTGTGTAATTCTTGCCAACTCTTTGATCGTGAGTTTAGAAAAAGCACTCAGAAGCATGAGAAATATGGCACCTGAGCCGACAATTATAATTGGAAGTAAAGAGGTAAACTGTGTCATTACTTTGCCTCCAAAATGTAACTTGATTTGAGATTGTCCGTAATCGTAGGCTCAAATTTTTCAATAAAGGGTTGGGGCATAATTCCCATAATTAAAATAAGAAGGGCTATCGGAACAAGTGCTACAAGCTCATTTTTTTGAAGATCATAAAAATTTTCGGTAGATTTTTGTGTCTGACCGAAAATGACACGTTGCAGCATCCAAAATATAAAGGTCATCGCAATCAAAAGTGTCGTTGCACTAATGATACCCACTAACATACTGTGCTCAAATGCGCCAAGAATAATAAGCAGTTCCGCAACAAAACCGCTGGTGCCAGGAATTCCAACTATTGCTAAAGAGAAGAAAACAAAAAAGATTGAAAAAAGAGGCGCTTGTGATGCAATACCTCCTAGTTCGTTCACATTTTTATTGTTAGTTCTTGCATAGAGCATAGCAACCATCAAAAAGAGTCCTCCTGAGGAGAGTGCGTGCGCACCTATAAGGTAGATACTGCCGTTCCATCCATAAGGATTGAGCAGTAGCAGACCTATGAGAATCAACGAGAGGTGTGAGCCTGAAGAGTAGGCAAACATTCTTTTTATATTGTCTTGCATTATTGCACCAATACCAAAATATATAAGACCGATAAGTGCAGGTGCAAGTAGATATGGTGCAAAGCTGTCTAACATCTGAGGAAAGAGGAAAAAGAGAAAACGCCAAATTGCATACACCCCTATTTTTGCCATGATAGATGAGAGTACGACAACGGCACCTGATGGAGCTGTTGCATATGCTGAAGGCAACCATGTATGAAACGGAAAGAGGGGGATTTTAATTCCAAATGCAAAGATAAATCCTGCAAATACCCAAAATATCTCCTCCGTACTTAAAGGCATTGCCTTAAGATCATTAAGTAAAAAACTCCATGTACCTGTTAAATTATAGTGCTCAACTGCTAGGTACAGAATAGAAACAAGCATCAAAAGTGATCCTAGAAGCGTATAGAGGGTGAACTTCAGAGTTGAATATATTTTATCTTCATAGCCGTATAGTCCCATGATAAAAAATATCGGAAGTAGCATCGTCTCCCAAAAAAGGTAAAAAAGTATAAGATCAAATGAAACGGTTGCCCCCATGACGGCACCTTGAACCAAAAGAAGATTATACCAATAGCCCTTTTCATTACGTTTCCAAAGAGTTAAATAAATTAGAGGCATTAAAATAGCAATTGCCATGACTATCATTAGATTATAGCCGTCTACGCCTATATGATAGGTGATTCCATACTTGTCAATCCACTGATATTTCTCTACAAACTGCAAAGATGAGGTCGCATCAAAGTTATTGAAAAGTTTGACCGAGAGAAGTAACACTATAAGTGAGCTAAGCAGTGCAGCATACTTGATAATAACAATAGGACTTCTTGTCATAAAAAGAAACATTGTCGTAACAATAGGTAGGAAGATCATCGTGCTTAAAATAGGAATCATTTGACAAACTCCAGCAGGTAAATAGACATACCGATAACTCCTAAGGTCATATAAAGAGCGTAGAAACGAACGTTTCCGTTTTGTACTTGACCTGTTAAAATACCAAGTTTGTAATATCCGGCACTTGCAGCTCTTATGAATTCACTGATCAATTTAACATCAATGAGAGTGCTAAAAAGATAACTTAGACGTCTGATATTTTTGACAAAGAGTAGCTCATAGAGTTCATCTACATAAAATTTTCTCATAAACACAACATTGATTACAGATTGATCGCTCGGCATTGGATTGTAAGCAAAATTTTTCCACGCAAAGAGAATACCGACAGCTCCAAGAGTAACATTTACAAGTGTTAATATCCACTCAGTCGTAACGGAGAGATGTTCGGCTCTATCAGCTATAGCTATCCAGTGAGAAAATTGAATGTCTCCACCTAAAAAGTGAGGAATATTTAAAAAACCTGCGAAAGCCGCACCTACGGCTAAAATAATCAATGGCAGTTGCATTGATTGTTTAATCTCATGCAGATGAATATTGCGGTTTCCAAAGAAAACGGTAAAGAAGAGTCTGAACATATAGTACGCGGTTAATAGCGCAGTAAATGTTGTTATTAGCCAAATACCGTACTGCCCACTGGCAAAAGCCTGCGCCATAATCGCATCTTTACTGAAAAAGCCTGCAAAGGGTGGAACACCGCTAATGGCTAGTGTGGCAATTAACATAGTTACAAAGGTGATCGGAAGCAGTGATCTGTGCATCCTTAGTTCAAAAATATTTTGCTTATGGTGCATTGCAACGATTAAGACACCTGCACCCATAAAGAGCAGAGCCTTAAAGAATGCGTGGGTAAAAACATGAAAAATAGCTCCACTGTAGAGTCCTAACCCGGCAGCAACAAACATATACCCAAGTTGCGACATTGTTGAATATGCCAAGATCTTTTTTATATCATCTTGATGGGCTGCAATGAGTGCTGCAAGAAGTGCACTAAATGCACCGATATAGGCTATAAAAATACCCACTTCAGGTGTGAGATTATAGATAAATGCAAATCTAGCTACCATGTAAACTCCGGCAGTAACCATTGTTGCGGCGTGAATAAGTGCTGAAACGGGTGTCGGTCCTGCCATTGCATCGGGCAGCCACACATAAAGTGGAATTTGCGCCGATTTTCCCATTGCACCGACAAAAAGAAGCAGTGCTATCGAGGTTAAAACCGTAGGTGAAACGGACGCGATATTTGCCTCTAAAGCACCATATGAAAAACCATTTGTTCCTGCATAGAGAAAAAGAAGTAGCATCCCTATTAAAAATCCAAAATCTCCTATTCTATTGAGGATAAATGCCTTATTTCCAGCTTTTACATTTTGTGCATCTTTATGGTAGTAACTGATCAGTAGATATGAACAGAGTCCGACACCCTCCCAGCCAATAAAGAGCATTATAGGATTATCACCTAAAACAAGAAGAAGCATACTTCCCATAAAGAGATTAAAAAATGCGAAGAATTTCCCAAAACCCTCATCCTTGTGCATATAACCTGCAGCGTAGATATGAATAAGTGTTCCGATAACGGTTATAAAACTTATCATTACGATACTTAACTTATCTGCAAAAAAACCGACATTAATGATAAAGTTTTCAATATGCAGCCACTCATATGCAACATAGGAGAGATGATTTAAGTTTTCATTTTGAAAAAAATCTGTTGCAATATAGAGAGTGAGTATGGATGAAGTCAATACAGAACCGATACCAAAGATTGAGTATGTCAGCTCTTTAATCTTGTTTTGAAAAAGAAGGTAGAGTATTCCTAAAAAAAGTGAACTCGCAAAAGGCAAAAGCACTATGAAGGCAAGAAGAGAGCTGTTAGTCATTGCTTGTTGCCTCCTTTTGTCGTAAAAGGTTAAACACATTTGCATCAAGGCTACGACGATTTCTAAATAGTAGTACCATAACTGCCAAGAAGAGCGCTGCTTCAGCTGCGGCAATTGCAATGATCATAAGAGCGGCAACTTGAGTATCAAGCTGTTCATATTGACGGCTTAGTGCCACAAATATAAGATTTATTGCATTGAGCATCAGCTCAATCGACATATAAAGAACGATGATATTGCGTCTACTAACAACGCCGACTATACCGATACTAAAAAGAAGGACCGCTAAAATCATATAATCGGTTACAAAAATCATTGTGTAGACTCCTTATTGGCTAGTACAATAGCACCCAGAAGGGCGATTAAAAGTAATATTGAGATTAGCTCAAAAGGAAGTACCCATTTACTAAAGAGCTCACGTCCAACCGCTTCAATGGAGCCAAAACCGTTAATAATAGTAGCCTCTTTTTGAGGAATAGTTTTGAGTGCATTTATCAGTAAAATTGTAAAAGGTGAAATGGCTATAAGCGAACCTGAAATCCAAAACGCTTTTTTTGGTTCATTAGGTATGTTCTCTTCTTTAATGTTTAAAAACATAATGACAAAAAGAATAAGTGACATAATTGCACCGGCATAGATGATAACTTGTACGATAAAGATAAAAGAGCTGCTAAGCAGTGCAAAAAGTCCTGCAATGCTCAGAAGCGTTACTATAAAACTTAAAACACTATTGATAGGTTGGTGAAAGGAGATCATTCCAAGTGCACTAATAAGAGCAATAAGACTTAATGCAATAAAAATTAATTCAATGAGCAAGACTGTTCTCCTTACCAAAGGCTCCGGGAGTTGCCAAAAGCTCCTCTTTCGTGATGATAAAATCCTCTCTTTTCTTTCCTATAACACTAAATATACCTGTATCCATTCGTATGGCATCACAAGGGCAAGCCTCAACACAGTAGCCGCAATAGATACACTCTAAAAGATCGATATTAAATTTTGCCGGCATCTTCTCATCTACGCCGTCTGTTCGTTCAGTTGCTTCAATAAAGATACAATCAGCTGGACACGCAGTTGCACACATAAAACACGCCACACAAGCAACGCTGTCATCGGAGCGTTTTGTTAAACGGTGTCTTCCCCTATATCTATCGGTAATATCTTGAGGCTGTTCAAGCGGGTACTGTTTAGTAGGTATTGAGGTTGGATTGGCAATGTTTTTTGCAAAGTGACCAAACGTGACAGCTAAACCTTTTGCAATTGCAGGAATATAGAGCTTTTCTGCAAGCGTATCACCATATCTTTCAACTGTTTTTATTCCCATACTGTGCTCCTAAAGTAGTACAACTGCAATGGCAGTGATGATGACGTTTGCAATTGCTAACGGAAGTAATATATTCCAACCAAGTGATTGAATTTGATCATACCTAAAACGTGGCAGTGTCCAGCGTACCCAAATAAAAACAAAGTTCATCATAAAGACTTTTACGACAAATGTTCCTATCTGCACCGCTGTTGCGACATAGGAAATACTCTGCGCACTCTGTTCTACGCCTAGAAGCATGATGATAGAAAACTCGGCAGCGATTAAAAAAGAGGCTAAAATAATTGTAAGAATCTTTGTCTCTTTTTGACGTTGTGGCTCATTTATACCCTTAATACGGTTACTTTTTTTCATCCAGATAATAAGACCAATAACGAGTGGAGCCAATATAATACCAATGGAAGCAAAAACTGTTTTTGGATTATCTAAAAGAAGTTGACCCTCTACCCAAGGTAGATTATAACCGCCAAAAAACATTGTGACGATTAAGGCACTAGAGGCAGCCATAGCTACATATTCACCCATAAAAAAGAGTGCAAATTTCATTGCACTATATTCGGTATGAAAACCGGCAACGATCTCACTCTCACCCTCTGCTACGTCAAAAGGTGCGCGATTTGTTTCGGCAAAGGCGGTGATGATAAAAATTATCGCAGCAAGAGGCTGCATAAAAATTCCCCAAGAGGGTAAAAAGCCAAAAAGAAGCCCGCTTTGATACTCAACCATCCCGTTGAGATAAATTGTTCCATATGTCAGTAGCATAGATACGATGGCCAGCCCCATTGCTACTTCGTAACTGATAACTTGCGCAGTTGCACGAAGTGAGCCGAGTATTCCATATTTGTTATGGCTGCTCCAGCCGGCTAAAATAATTCCATAAACGCTAAGTCCTGCAAGAGCAACAAACCATAAAATACCTAACTCTATAGGAAGAAGCTGAACGACGCTGTGTCCATTTTCACTCAGTAGAGTATTGCTATAGGGAATGACGGCAAAGGTCAAATAGGAAGCACCGAAAACTATCGCAGGGGCTAAGAGATAGTAAAATTTAAATTTGATATGGCTAGGATAGAACTCCTCTTTTACAAGAAGTTTTAGCATATCTGCTAAAGATTGTACAAGTCCACCTATCCTAAATCCGTAAATATGGCTTCTATTTGGTCCAAGTCTATCTTGAATGAAAGCTGCAACACGCCGCTCCATCCAAACAAGCACCGGAACACTACCTAAAGAGAGTAGGGTGGTAACAACAACTGCTATTATTGTCCCTTCAACACTAAACATTGTTACTCCTTAGTGCAATACCGTTGTTACCTATCTTGTAGTAATCTAACCCCTTAAACGGTTCTAGATTTTGCATTTCTCGTTGCCAAATCTGCTCTAGTGTTTGGCTAAGTTTTTTTTCACTGAGAATATGCAGAAGCTCAAGTAGATCAGGCTTCTCATCGGTTGGTGTAAGAGCAGCATTTAGTGCTTGCAAATGACCCTCTTCATTGACACAGCTTCCACTCACAAAGCTATAGGGAGCGTAGGCAAAGGATAATTCCGAATCCTCTTCATTACGGCACTGTCTTGTCGTAAAATGGACGTTTATTTTATTGATTAGTTTATTAGAGAGTATTACATCAGGCTCTAAAAGTAAATTGTGATTAAAGTTTATAACAAGTCTTGTACTATCAAGAGTCTCAATGAATTTTTCGTAACCGGTCTCAATTCCTAGTGCTTTAATCGTCCAACGGTTACTGGAAGTATCGTTGCTCCTTAAAATATCATCACCGAATTGATCATCACTGTATCGCTCTAGAGGAGAAAAAACAGGAGCAGCGATTATCTTAGCAAATTCTAGAACCGATGCGATATGTTCATTAAGCAAAGATGGAGAGATAACAATGATGGTATGATTCTTTTCGCTTTGGATAAGTTTTTGAAACTTAGAAACTGCCTTTTTCGGGCTAATGTGTAAATTTTTGCTCTGTGTTCCTTTGAAACTATCATCATTTTGCTCTTTAAAAGACAATCTTCCATCATCACAGATAAAGTGACCGTTAACGGCAAGGTTTTTTCTAGGACGGTATCTATAGATTGCACCTTTCTCATATTTTGGAGTATTATGGTCGATATATATATTACAACCCTTAGCGCATCCTTGGCAGATGCTAGGGGTGCTCTTCATAAACCAGACTCTTTGTTTAAAACGAAAATCTTTGCTTGTAAGCGCACCGACCGGACAGATATCTACCACGTTCATTGCATATGGATTATCTAACTCTTTTCCAGGCATAGTAGCAATTCTTGCGTGATCACCTCTACCGATAATTCCAAGTTCGTGTGTTTTCGTATATGATGAGGTAAATCTTGCACATCTCTCACAAAGTACACATCTCTCTTGGTCAAGCATCACATTTGAGCCTAGATCTATATGCTTCTTCTGCGTAACTTTTTGTGTACCCAGTCTACTATCATAAAGACCTACTTGCATATAGTACTCTTGGAGTTTACACTCTCCGGCTTGATCGCATATCGGGCAGTCAACCGGATGGTTGATAAGTTCAAGTTCTAAAATAGAGCGCTTGACACTCATAATGTTTTCACTCTCAGTACTTATGACCATGTCTGCCTGAACAAGAGTGTCACAAGCAATTTGGGGACGTTTTTGTCCCTCAATCTCTACCATACACATTCTACAGTTTCCATCAGGCCCTAATGCCTCATGGTAGCAAAAATGCGGGGTTTCTATACCGTTATCAAGAAGTGTTTGAAGAAGGTTGGCACCGCTTTGTGCCTCAATCACTTTTTCATTTACCGTTATTCTAACGAGGTCTGACATGCTACCTCCGTAATCTCATCAACGTGAGTTTTCACGTATCGTCCTGTCTCGATGTAGTTTTCAAACTCATCTCGAAAGTTTTTTAAAAATCCTTCGATTACACCCGAAACTGCAGGAGCAAAAACACAAATCGTTTTTCCGTTCATAGTTTTTGCGACATCCAAAAGGGTGTCTAGATCCTCTTTTTTTGCAACTCCATCTAGAATAGCTCCTACGATATTGTCAACCCAACCGCTTCCCTCACGACACGGTGTACATTGACCGCATGACTCATGATGGTAAAATTCAAGCAGATTTTTAAGAGCCTCTACCATATCGGTATCTTCATCCATTACAATCGCACCGCCGGTTCCAAGAGATGATCCGACATTTCTCATACTCTCATAATCAAGCATTACGCAAGCCAAATCCTCATTTGCCTTTATAACAGGGGTAGATGCTCCGCCAGGAATGACAGCTTTTAATTTTTTTCCATCTCTTACACCACCGCCGATTTCATTGATAAATTCAAGAAGTGATGATCCGTAAGGCATTTCATAGACTCCGGGATTATTGACATGACCGCTTAGTGCAAAGAGCATAGTGCCGGGGCTTTTTTCCGTACCGTATTGTCTATAGGCATCGGCACCGTTTTCAACGATATAGGGAACTGTCGCTATTGTTTCAACATTGTTTACGGTAGCGGGATTTCCAAAGTAAAATTCCGGTTCAGGCTTTTTGGGTTTTAACCGCGGGTGACCGCGTTTTCCCTCTAACGATTCAATAAGAGCGGTTTTCTCACCGCAGATATATGCACCTGCACCTCTGTGTATTGTGATGTTTACTTTATGTTTTAGCGTTGAATTTTCACCGAGTATATTCGCTGCATACGCCTCATCGATTGCACCTTGCAGACGTTCGATAAAGAATTTATACTCTCCTCGAATATAGACATACGCCTCACTTGCATTCATTGCATAGGCACTAATGATGATACCTTCAATAAGCAGATGCGGATCATATTGCAGTATCTGTCTATCTTTAAAAGTTCCCGGTTCTGATTCATCACCGTTAACAATGAGGTAGTGAGGTTTGTCACCTTTTTGCGGCATAAGTGACCACTTTTTACCGGTTGGTGCACCACCGCCTCCTTTTCCTCTTAGTCCGCTTTGAGTAACTATCTCTACAATCTCTGAAGGAGTTTTTGAAAATGCACTCTCTAGTGCACTGTAGGCGCCTTGCTCTTTAGCTACTTGCAATGTGTGTGCATCGGTTATATCAAATTTTTTACTGACGATTTTTACGATCATAGAATAGCTCCTATGATTTGATCCACTTTCTCATTTGTTAAATTTTCGTGGTACACACCGTTAAGTGCCATCATAGGTGCACCTCCGCATGCACCCATGCACTCAACTTTAGTTATTTTAAATTTGTCACTTCCTGCTGTCATTTTTTCTATATATTCAAGCAGTTTTTCTTCTCCGCAAAGCTTACAAGAGAGTGTTTTACACACCTCAATATGATATGGAGCGATCTTTTCAAGATGAAACATCGTATAAAAAGTTGCCACTCTATAGACTTCAATAGGTGCAACTTCAATTCTTAGGGCAACATATTCCATTGCATCGGTGCTGATAAATCCCTCTTGTTCTTGGACTAACCATAGGGCAGGCAACATTAGAGATTGCGGTTGCGGGTATCTTTTTTGAAGATTTAAAAATTTATCTTCGATGAGAGGAGTGAATGTAAAAGTGCTCATCTATCCATCTCTCCTGCAATGATATTTAAACTTCCTAAATTGACGATAGCATCTGCTATCATAGAGCCTTCGATCATGTCTGCGTATGCCGCCATGGCAACAAGGCTCGGAGCTTTAACCTTCACTTTATAGGGTGTACCGCTTCCATCACTCACGATATAAAAACCCAGTTCACCGTTTGGTGCTTCAAGAGAGTCATATTTCTCTCCAAGAGGTACTTTTACCCCATCAATTGTAAGCATAAATTGGTTCATAGCCCCTTCAATTGTTGTGTAAACATTGGGTTTATTGGGAAGTATGACAGAATGTGTATCAACGTTGATACTGCCTTCAGGCATATGTTTTGTGATCTGCTTAATGATTCTTATGCTTTGACGAATCTCTTCAAAACGAACCATCATCCTATCATAAACGTCACCCGTGCTACCGACAACTACATCAAAGTCCAACTGATCATAGTTGTAGTACGGATTTGTAGTTCGCATGTCATACGCTACGCCGGATGCTCTTAAGTTTGGTCCTGTAAAGCCAAAATTAAGTGCCTCTTGTGCACTCACACTACTGATATGTTGGCTTCTATCATGAAATATTCTATTGTGGGCTACTAAAGAGAGAGAATCATCTACACCCTTTTCGATACTTTTTAAAATCTCTTTAAGATCTTTGTTCCAGCCCTTATAAAGATCATGTGTCATACCGCCGATTCTCATATAGCTGTTAGTAAGTCTAGCACCCGTTAATTTTGAAAGAAAATCATATACCTCTTCTCTTGGATTAAACAGATAAAAATAGTTTGTAAGCGCGCCCATATCTACTAAGTTTGCAGCCAGACATACGATATGATCAATAATGCGAGAAAGCTCCATGAGCATCACTCGTATCGCCATTGCCCGCTCTGTTATCGTTATACCGATCATTGATTCAACAGCTTTTGAAAAAGCGATATTGTTTGAAAGAGCCGAACAGTAGTTGAGTCTGTCCGTGTATGGAATGATCTGATTATAGGTGTGATTTTCACAGCTTTTTTCAAATCCACGATGTAGATAACCAATTTCAGGAACCGCAGCAACTATCACTTCACCCTCAAGTGCAACGAGTGTACGGATTGTTCCGTGACTTGCCGGATGTGATGGGCCGAGGTTTAAGAACATATGGCTATCCTCTTGTTCACTGTAGGCTCCTCCATGATCACATTTGAGTAAACCTTTGCTATCAAGTCTTTTGTTCATCTCTTCAAGAAGATCGTCACTTTTAGTACAGAGCTGTCCTTTAGTGATTGGATAGGATTTTCTAAGAGGATGACCGACAAATTGATGATGGTTTAGCAGTCTTCTTAGATTGTGATGGCCTTGAAAATGGATACCGTATTGATCATACGTTTCACGCTCTAGCCAATCGGCAGCTCTAAAAATTTCAGAAATAGTCTCTACACCATCTTCAGGATCTGTAACGGCACACTTTAAAGTAATTGTATGAAAAAACTCTTCATGGCGCAGAATATATACGAGGTAAAATTGACTTTTCTTTTTAACACTATAGGTCTCATAATCTATTGCAGTAATATCAAGAAGTAGATTAAACCTAAACTCCTCTTTTAAAGAGTCGATAACCTCTTTAATAGAAGATGAGGGGATATGTACCGTGAGGTTTTTGTTAAGCTTCTCGCTTGCTTCTATTGTGGTGTCAAATTTTTCCAAAAACGGCTCAAAATGTTTAGACATGATCTAACTTTCCACAATATGCTTCGTTTCTTGCTTCACCCAGACGGCATTTGAGTACTTCATCTTGTATGCTCATAAGTGAATCCATCAGCGCTTCTGGACGTGGAGGACATCCCGCTACATATGCGTCCACGGGAATGATTTCATCAATGCCTTGCATTGTCGTATAGTTATCGTAAAATCCGCCTGATGAAGCACATGCTCCCATAGCAATTACCCATTTTGGTTGGGGCATTTGATCATAAATTTGCTTTAAAATTGGTGCTTGTTTGTAAGTAACTGTTCCGGCAACTATCATCAAGTCCGCTTGCCTAGGAGAAAAGCGTACGACCTCCGCACCAAAACGTGATATATCATGACGGCTTGCTGCAACACTCATAAACTCAATTGCACAACACGCTGTTCCAAAGATCATTGGCCATAGAGAGTATTCTCTTCCCCAGTTTGCAATCTGTTCGACCTTAGTAGTGATAACCGTATCTTCTAAAATTGATCTATTATCTACTGCCATTTAAGAACTCCGCGTCTATAAATATATGCTAGACCAGCAAGAAGTAGTCCCATGAAGACAAACATATCTATAAGACCTAACATACCGGTCTCTCTTAAGGTAACAGCCCATGGAAACATAAAAAGAATTTCTACATCAAAGATTATAAAAAAGATCGCAACGAGATAGTATTTAATACTAAATCGTTCAAAACAGTCGCTCAAAGTAGCTCTAATTCCACTCTCATAGGCTTCATTTTTTGCACTACATTGAGTTGATTTAGGACCGAGGTAACGACTGAAATGCAGCAGTAGAGGGAGCATAATAATGATAACTGTTAGTATAGTAGCTGCAATTGCAAGTTCGTAAGGCACAACTAACCTTTGTCTGTAAATTATGTCATGATATTAACACAATTTTATAAAGTTATCTTTAAAAACAGTGCGAAATTTTTAATGATATATATAAAAATTAATTATTTTTAAAAAAATTCCATATCTCCGTCATCATCCTCTTGTGGATCAAGCATTAGTACTATAGTTTGCATATCGCTGATCATAGATGCATCATAAATATTCGGGTCACTTATTCCCGTTTCGAAAATCTCTTTTTTCCATTTAAGTAGCACGAAAATAAAGCTCTCCATCAGTACAAATGCATCTTTTGCTTCAGTTAGCTCTTCTGGAGTCTTGTTTTTAAGTGTCTGTGCAAGCGTTGTCATGTTAGAGCCAAGTTGTGCAAAAATTGGATAGTTTGTCAGAATTTGACCATACCTCTCTATGGAACTACATAAAAGTTGCAACTTTTCATCATTAACTTGTTCATTGAGAATCATTATAACAGTGAGACTGTCAATTTCGTTTTCTAACTCAGTAAGCTCCTGTTGGTCATTATCTAAAACATAATCATTAAATTTTTGCAGCCCCTCATCAGTGAGAGTACCTAAGACTTTTTCTTGGGATTTTTCCTCTTTTTTAGGTTCAGAAGTTGTCTTTTTTTGAACATTCTCTTTTGCAAGTCTTGCATCAAACATACGAAGTGCTTTTTCAAGTTTTTTGTTCTCTTCAACAAGTGCCGTATTGGATGCTTCAAGTTTATCTCTGTAGGAATCGATGAGATTTTCATTTGCTATGCTTTTAGTGACTTTATAGAGTACATCCATCAGCTTTTCTAAATCGAGCGGTTTTAAGACAAAACTACTGATTCCCATATTTACCAGTTGCAGTAAATAGTTCGTTTCATCATGTGCCGAAGTGATAATAACAGGCTGCTCAGGATTTATCTCTAATATCCTTTCAGTCATCTCAATACCGTCAAGCTGAGGCATTCGTATATCTGTTATAACAATATCATAACGATTGTCTTCGTAAAGCTTAAGAGCCTTTAATCCGTCCTCGACAGCATCCATTTTAGTAAAAAAGTTTGAAAGCAACATAAATGTTTCATCTCTTAAACTATTGTCATCTTCAACATAAAGAACATGTAGATCTTTTGAGTATTTTATGAGTTCTTTTGCTTCAATCATTATTTTTTAAACCTCGCTAACTAAATTTTGTTTGGGTTCAGAAAAGTAGTATCCTTGAGAATAGTGTACGTTTAGACCCTGAATTGTTTCAAAAACTTCTCTATTGTGTACAAATTCTGCAACTACCGTTGCACCTATCTGATTGGCTATCAATACCATCGCTTGTACGATTTTTTTACTTTTATCATCTTTATCGATATTTTTAATGAATTTTCCGTCAATTTTAATATAATCGACATTAATATCGAGCAATCGTCCGAAGTTTGAACCCTCAGTTCCAAAATCATCAATTGCAATTTTGAACCCGTTAGATTTTAAATCTTCTAGTTGTTTGAGTATCATCTCATTTCCTGAAGTTGTTACATTTTCTAGTATTTCCACCGTAACATCTTCAGGGTTTATATTGTATTTTTTTGTTTCACTAAGTAAAAATTCTCCAATGTAATCTGCCATCAAATCATCCTCTGTTATATTCAAAGAGAGCTTATGAGGAAGTTTACTAAAGATTTGGAAACTTTTAGAAACCATGGCTTTTGTAACGTCCGTTATTAGTCCCGTGCGTTTAGCAGCTTCAATAAATTTATTTGGAGTTATAACCTGGGTCTCATTCTCATCATTTGTGTAGACTATTCTTGCAAGAGCTTCATATTTTTCAACCTCTTGGGTTTCATTACTGGTAATGGGTTGAAAAAACGGGACTAAAAGATTGTACTTTAGTGCATCTTTTATCTTATTCATCCAAAAAATCGTCTCTTTTTGTTCAGTTATAAATTTTGAATTTTCACTATAAACACTGTAGGGTAGATGCCTATTCTTACTCTCTTGTAGTGCAATTTTCGCATTAATAATATTATCACTTGTCGCTGAAAATGAGATTCCTGCTTTCAAAGTGACTTTGATGGAGATGTCTTCATTAATTGTAAGCTCATCATCAAATTTATGAAAAATATTTTCAACTATTTTTTTCATCTCTTCCTTTTGCAGGTTTGGAAGTATACAGGCAAACTCGTCACACCCTATTCGATAGAGCAGGGTATTATCGGGTAACTCCTCTTTGAGAATAGTGGCAGTTGTTTTTAAAACAATATCGCCGTAATTGTAACCGTAGATTTTGTTTATTGCATCAAAATGAATAATATCGAATATTACTAAAGTAGGGTTATCCTCAGTATTGACATCGTTAAAGAGCACACTGTTGTTTAGCAGGCCTGTTAAGGTATCTATTCTTGAGTGATTAATGAGTTCTTGGGCATTCTCCTTAATGGTTTGCGTCTGTTCATCAACCAATTTATGAAGTTTGTTTTGATATATAGTGTTCTCATATGATAGGTTTATACCTGAAATCACTTTTTCAAACGTTGCTAGAACTTGATCAAGTTCAATGGGTTTCAGAATGTAGCCGTCCACACCAAGAGATATACTCTCTAGGAAATATTTAACATCATCGTATGCCGAGATAAGGATAAATCGTTGCTCTTTTTTTACTTTTTGTATCTCTTTAATCATAGTAATACCGTCAATTTTCGGCATGACTATATCTGTTAATATAAGGTCATAATTATTTTTTAGTGCAAGCTCTAATCCCTCTTGTCCATCTACCGCAAAAACAAGTTTTGGAAAAAATATTTTTAAAAAATCTGCAGTCTCTTTTCGTAGTTCTGCATTATCCTCGACATAAAGAACATCAAAGGAGTTAGAGAGTTGTGTAATTAATGCTATTTTATCCATTTGAACAATCTTAATTATTATTTGTTGAGAAATATTTTTAAATTGTATGGTTTTTTGTATAAATTTTAACTTATATTGGGAATATATATTTTTTCATTTAGTTCTCGGTACTCATCTAACGCGTTACTATCAAGTGTAATACCGCCACCGCTTTTATACAGTAGCTTATCACCATTTTTCTCTATATATCTAATAAGAACAGAACTCTTGAGTGTTTCTCCGTCATAGACTCCAAAAACACCGCTGAAAAAACCTCTGTTATAGCCTTCTACTCTATCAATGATTTGACAACTGCTCCTTTTAGGTGTACCGCTTATACTGCCTGCAGGAAGCAAGCGTTTAAATATCTCCCCTAATCTTTCATTCCAGTCAGGAAGTAGTCTTGCACTAATGTGAGAGCTTACCTGTAGAAGTGTCCGATCAAAAGAGTGTACTTTTTCGAGGTATCTAAACTTTTCGAGTTTGACCTCTGATCCTATTTGCCCTAAGTCATTTCTTAGAAGGTCTACTATCATAATATGTTCGGCTAGCTCTTTTTTATCTGCAAGTATTTTCTCTTTTGCATTCTCTATTGATGCATCAATAGTGCCTTTCATTGGAAAAGTCTCAATTTTATTATCTTGTATAGAGACAAAGGGTTCAGGTGAAAAGGAGACGAATTTATCTTTAAAACGGAGTTTAAAACGGGCGCGTGAATGGTTATATATCTCTTTTAAGTCAGCATTTATCTCTATTGGAGTGGGCTGTGTAAAATTTAAAAGGTAGGTATTTCCGTTTTTTATCTCCTCAATGATAGTGTTGAATTTTTCTTCATATGATTGAAATGAGATAGGAAACTTTTTGATCTCAATTCTTTTAACACTTTTTTCTTGTTGCTCTTCAATACTAAACTCTATATCTTCAGAGTGTAGTTCATCTAACGGGTAAGCTAAGACATTTTTTACATCGTAATCAATGATGAATAAAAAAGGTATGCGATTCGCAGCTAAATATGAGAATTTATCCCAAGATGGCATGTTTTAAAATTGCCATTCTGATATAGACACCGTTTTCAACCTGTTCTAAGACCTTTGAGCGTTCATCGTCAAGCATTGCATCATCAATATCAACATTTCTATGAACGGGACCAGGATGCAGTAGTATGATTTTTCTTTTCTCGACAAGCTCCTTTGTAATGCAAAAATCTCCTGCATAATCTTTTAGACTTGAATAGGTACTATGGCTATGACGCTCCGTTTGTGTACGAAGACTCATAATAATATCCACTTCATCTATAATCTCATCTATATGATGAACGGTTCTTAGGTTTGTTTTCATAAGAAAGTGTGGAGGGGCAACCAAGACAATATTGAGCCCAAATCTCGAAAGTAGTTCAATATTACTATTGGCAACGCGCGAGTTTTTTATATCTCCTACAATTGCTATGGTTTTCCCTTTAGGATCGGGAATGTGTCTTGTTATGGTAAAAAGATCTAGCAGTGCTTGAGTTGGATGCGCATGTGCACCGTCTCCAGCATTTATGATGTTCGCTCTTACATACTGTGAGAGGTTACCTGGGACTCCCGCATAGGTGTGTCTGACGATGATGGCATCTGGGTTCATTGCATCTAAGTTAGCTGCCGTGTCATAAAGGGTTTCACCTTTGTTTGTCGAACTTTTACTGACATCAAGATGCACGACTCTGGCACCCAGCCTTCCCGCAGCTACATCAAATGAACTTCTTGTTCTTGTGGAGTTCTCAAAAAAGAGTGTCATAACGAGACGATTTGAAAGGATAGGCTCTATTTGCCCATCTTTATACTTTTGGGCATCTTCAAAAAGTTTTTGAACCTCTTCAATCGATAAATCTCTTGTCGTAATCAGGTGAGACATGAGTTCCTTCCAAAAAAACTTAAATAGACTTTTTGCAAAACCTTAGTAGTTTATAGTGACGGTTAAAGTTATGCAAAAAGTCTAATGAATTATAGCGGAACTATTTTTGCATATAACCTAAACAAAGGTACAAAATATGTTAAATTCATTCTCTTTACGCTCTAAACTTTTCATTTTGTTACTTACGATGCTAACTGGGCTTCTGCTTTTGATCGTAGTTATAAATATCAATATGAACCAAATGAAAAAACGCCTAGATAATATATATTTTGGAAATTTCATCCCCGTTAAAACACTTCAGACTATGCGAATGCACTATAGTGAAGATATTGTCATACCTATATATAAGGTAAGATATGGGCTTTTACATGTTGAGAAGACAAAAAGCAAGTTGATTACCTCACGTCAAGAGGTACTGGCACTCTGGAAACAGTATAAGAAGATATATAAAAGCGATGAGGAAATGCCCTATATCGAATATACGAACGAACTTGTTAAGCAGGCAGAGAGATATTTAAACAAAGTCGTAGATGTATTAGATAGCGATGCAACGGGACAAAAACTCTCTTTGACGACTCTTTCAAAGAGAATAGATAATATTGACACAGCTTTAGCAAAACTAGAAGAGTATGAGATTGAATCTGCGCGAGTAGGAAGAAAAGCCATTTTAGAGATATATAACAGAACGACAATTGTGTTAAATTTAATATCCTTAGCGGCAATTATACTGGCACTTCTCATTAGTCTGCCTATCGTCCGTTCCATTAGGCGAAATCAGCTAAAGCTAGAGGAGAACAAAGAGCAGTTAGAAAGTCTTAACCTGCAATTAAAAGAGGCAGCTTTAAAGGATAGTCTAACAGGGTTATATAACAGAAGGTATTTTAATGATATAGCAAAAAATGAGTTGCGAAGATGTGCAAGAGAGCATCATCTTTTTACATTTTTAATGCTAGATATCGATTTTTTTAAACAGTATAACGATACCTATGGACACCCTATGGGGGATAAAGCGCTCAAAGATGTTGCAGATGCATTGCAAAAGAGTTTTCAAAGAGCGGGTGATCATGTATTTCGTTTAGGAGGCGAAGAGTTTGGAATTATCTATTCGCCTGAAACCGAAAATGATGCGATAGAACGTGCTCAAATGTTGAATGAAAGAGTAAGAGAGTTGGCTATTGAACACTCAGGCAGTAAAGTAGAGAATATCGTAACAGTATCAATCGGGGTTGAAATCGTAGATGCACAAAGTGATACAAATATAGAAGAGATTATGCGTAAAGCAGATGAAGCCCTCTATCGTGCGAAAGAGGAAGGACGTAATAGAGCTGTTAGATTATAAATATATATCTCATGGTACAATATCCATCTAAATTTATGATGTGGGCGTTAATTTTATGATACAAACCTATTCACACACTTTTACTTTTCAAACGGGCACCGAAAAAGAGAGACTGGAGAATATAATATCCATTACCGAAGAGGAAGAAAAAAAGCATTATCTTCAATTTATGCAGTATAAAACCGACGATAACAGTCTTATGAGCTATCGACAGGTGAATATTAAAGTCGATCGTGCCTACTATCTTGAGATCGCAAATATCGCCATAGATGATAGACTTAGACGACGCAAAATTTTTACCCTGCTTGGAAAGAGAAGATTTGGATTTAGTGACAGGCTTATAGATACATATTTTATCAGTAAAGATTTGCACCAACAAGATGTACTAGAGGGGTACAAAGCGATAAAAAAAGAGCATTATGACCCTATTATCTTCGAGAAGGTTGTTCACAATTTAAATAAGTATGAAGCTTTTGCATTTGAAGTAAAAAATAGATACTTTGTTCATATGTTTCAAGCAAATGTTTCTAAACGAAAGACCATACATAAGATATTTTTAGTTGAGCTAACTGAAATCGGATACCTTTTTCTTAACAGTTTAGATAGCAGTGAACAAAAAATTGACTATATTTTTAATAAGATAGGTAAAATCTACTTTAAATCACTCAATGAAGAGAGATTACAGATAGATAACAGTGTAGCTAAACTTGAAGAGAGCGTTAAAACTGTTATAAGTAAAAACCCTTACGAATTAGAGTTATCATCAAATATGAATGATAGTAAACTTTTTCATGAACTAAGAGACAATAGTATTATGATTGAAAAAGCATACTTCAATCTCTACGGTAGAGGCGTTGATCTTGTCAGCCAGCTTGATAAAGAGCAATCTATCACGCTTTTTTCTGCCGCAATAGTTGCTCTTATAAATCAGCTTAAAAATATTTCACAGTTAGATGAGATAAGATCATACTTTGACGAGATATATATGCTCGCTGAAGATGGCAAGCTGCATGGACTATTTAAGAAACATGATCAGGATTTAAAAGATATATTTCTCTACGTTTTAGAGTGTCTTACCGATTGGAACAGCCATCTAAACTCTGCAGAAAAAAATATACGAAAATTCAATATTGCAACAATTGATTTGCAAAATTCACTCAAACATCTTATAGATACATATTTTAAATTTAATCATGAATATAACTGTCAAGATGCAAAGATTACAAAAGAGCTTGTATATAAAAAAGATGAAGATAATTTACACTATACGTCTGCTATAGAGTATTTAGAAGATGCTGAGATAGATAGTGAATTTTACGATGAACTCATTGAGTTAGAATCTGAGGTTATTGATTTAGCGTATCTTTCAGATTTTGATGATGAGGTTCGTCAAAAATTGGTACGTTTTTTTAGCGGTTATTCACGTACACTCAATTCTCTTTTTGAATTTAAAGACCTAGGATACTCGCTCTCGCTTTTATCTAAACAGTTAAGCACTGCCGTAATAGATGAGAGACGATGTGATAAGCTTTTAGTCTTTGTGAAAGCATTTATAGCTGACTTGTTAGAGTGGAAAAACAGCATTTTTATCGAAAAAAGTGCCGAAAATATCCACTATATAGATAAATCTTTCTACTCTAACATCGCACAATTAGAGCATTTACTTTCAGACCAATTTGATGAAAGTGCATTGTTTGGTGATTTTGAAATGTTCTAGAATAGATACTCATTTACAGTACCATTTTCAAAGTTATTTGGTGACTCAATGGAAAAACATTAATTGAATCTTTGAAAACGTTACCAGTCCTTTATTACCTCTTTACAGTAGCTTGATTGCAAGTATCAAGCATGATACGGTCATCGTAAAATACTTGAAGCCATTCAATGATATGTTCTTCGGTTAAGGTAATGCCTGAATCTTTTGGTTTAAATTCAATTTTACTTAGAGGTTGCATATCCTCGAAGTATATTTTTGCTTCTTTTAAAAGGTTCATTTGAACTTTTACGTCTATTTTACTCATGGCGGAATCCTTTAATTACTTGATCCTATCCTCAAAGTCTAACTAATAAATATCTTGTAAAACTTTAAAGTTTATATATTTTTTTGACTTTACTTTTATCTATTTTTCTAAACTCGAATTTTTTTCTATTCAGCCAAACTTTCTAATGTAGAGAATTTATGATTTTCTATGTTCGAAAATTGAGTTATATAATTTTTCAGAGTCTTTGAAGAACACCTTTTTAACACTAAATTAACACTCTCATAGTAACATTCTTCCGATTTTAAAGGAGTAGTATGAAATTTTCAAAAATTTATTATTTATCTTTGGTTGCCAGTTCGTTACTTATGGCAGAGAATGAGATAAGCCTTGAGCAGATCAGTGTTACGGCAAATAGGGAAGAGGAAGCCATCATAGATCAGGCTTTGAGTATTGCAGCAAAGGGTGAAGATGAGATCAAACTTGATCAGGTAGTTTTTCAAAAGGATTTAATGAACTCAATCGCGGGAGTGAGAATTGAGCAGACAGGCTCGATTATCGGGCATATGACATCGATTAGAATGCCGATCAGTACGAGTCCATACTATCTATTTATGCAAGATGGAATCCCCGCACAGTCATCAGGATTTTTTAACCACAACGGTTTAGCTTATACGACTTACGGAACGGCAAGTTCTGTTGAGATACTAAAAGGTTCAGGTACTGCGCTGTACGGCTCTGACGCGGTTGGTGGGATCATCAATGTACAATCTATCGGTAGAGCAAAAAAAGATAGTAGCGAAGCAAAAGTTTTTGGCGGTAGTGACGGTTATCTGTCTCTATATGCACAAACACAAAAAAAGATAGCTGAAGATAGATCATTTGGTATCAATATCAAATACTCAAAGAGTGATGGCTGGAGAGAGCATACGTCATATGATAGATTTGAGGGAAATGCGCGTTATGATGCAATGTTAAACGATAATAATGACATTAGTGTACTATTTAGTGCAAGTTCAACAGATGCTGAACAAGCTGATACTTTTAATGACTACAATAATATCTTGAACGGCTCAAAACTAGCTAGTGATGATAAATCATATTTTACGGCACTTGCAAATACCGATATTAGAAGAAAATTTGATTATGCCAAGCTCAGTTTAGAGTGGAACCACTCTGCGAATGAGAATTTAGACATAACGACAACTCCTTATGTACGGTATAACAGGAACAGATATGTTGCAACTTGGCAACCAAATCTTCCGTCAAACGATAATGAACTTAAAACATTTGGGTTACTGCAAAAAAATAGTCTGAAGACTGCATTTGGAAAACTGATATACGGTTTTGATGCAGAATTTACAAAATCATCTTTAGAGTATGATCAAACATTTGATATATCTGCAAGAGGAAAAAACTATAAAAAAGGTGCAATCTACGATTATGATGTTGACTATAAAGCTTTCGCTCCTTACGTTAGTTTAAATTCGAACATAACGGATAAACTAAGTGTTACTGCAGGTGCAAGATATGATTATAACCATTTTGATTACACCAACAACCTTGCAACCGGAACAGATGCTTCTGGTGTCTACTATAGACCTACGAGTAAGAAGGATTCCTTTAACCATTTTAGCCCAAAATTTTCACTCTCTTATCAGGCACAAGAGAATCAAAATGGATATTTTAGATATGCAAACGGTTTTAGAATTCCGCAAGCGACAACACTTTATTCTATGAAAAGCGGTTATCAAAGTGCTGATTTAGATCCGGAAGTAACTGATACTTTTGAATTAGGGTATAAAATAGATAGTAAAAGTTTAGGTTTTGTGGAAGTAGTGGGTTATTACATGATAATTGACGATACGATTGCTAGACAAAGAGTCAAAGAGGGAGATGATTTTTACTATAACGGCGGTAAAAGCATACACAAGGGTATCGAGCTCTCACTCTCTAATAAGATTACCGATGAGGTTAAGACAAAACTGGCATATAGTTACTCTATTCACAAATATGATAACGATGCAAAGTTCGGAAATAGTGAAATGGCAAATGCACCGAAAAATAGTGCCAATGTTAGAATTTTCTACACACCTAAATTTATCAATAACTTAACGGCTATGGCTGAACTTATCCATGTAGATAAGTTTTGGATGGATGATGCACACGCTAAAGAGTATAAAGGTTATACAATTGCTAATTTAAAATTAGATTATCAAGTTAAAGATCAACTCTCCGTGTATGGTAAGATTGCAAATATTGCCGATAAAAAATATGCAACGGCTGCAAGATTTGCATATGGTAGATCAGACTTCACACCTGGAGATCCAAGACAGTATCTTGTGGGTGTTGAGTATAAATGGTAAAATTTTTTAAAATCCACAAGTATTCCGGCTTAGTTGCCGGAGTCGTTCTTCTGCTTCTTGGATTTACAGGCTTTTTTTTAGACCATAAGGGGTGGAGTTTCTTATATGATGTAACTTTTTCCAACGTGCCAAAAGCTGCTCTAGAGAAGGAAAAAGTTCTTTTTGAAAGTTACTATGTTAATCCCGGTAATGATAACCATATCATAACTGCGGGAAGAAGAGGCGCCTTTGAGAGTTTTGATAAGGGAAATAGTTTCACCAAAACTTCAAACCTACAATTTTTTGCGATAAGAGAGTATAATGGGTTACTCTTTGGTGCAACAAATGAGGGTATCTACTCAAAATATGTTCATATGCAAGAGTGGAAACCGTTTCTTCTAAAAAATATGATCATAAATTCGATGAATATTTACAAAAACTTTTTAGTTGCATCCATCGATAAAAAAGATATTGTTCTTATCGATATCAAAAACAGATCTATAGTAAATGAGGGGAATGCATTTATCGACAGCTCCTATTTGAACCAAGATATAACTCTTTCTAGATTTGTTCGAGATTTGCATTACGGTAGAGGTCTGTTTGATGGAATAGCCTCTCTTTTGATAAATGATTACGGCGCGATTATGTTAACGCTTTTGCCGATAAGCGGTTTTTTGATCTGGTTTTTGATTAAAAATATAAAAAATAGATCAACTAGCTATACGAAAAACACAAGAAAAATTATCAAACTACATTCAAATTTTTTCTCAATCATTGCAATCGTTCCGCTACTGATTTTGATTATAACGGGTATATTTCTTGATCATGCAATGGATCTAAGGAATTTTATGAGCTCTATTAAGATACCAAGCACTTTTTTACCGCCTGTTTATAACTCACTGAAAGAGGATATCTGGTCTGTTGATTATGACGGTAAGAGTTTTAGAGTCGGAAACAGATACGGTGTATATAAGAGCAAAAACTTATATGATTGGGAGATTGATAGTAAAGGTTTTGCTTATAGAATGATTAGAAAAGATGAGAGATTATACATCAGCGGTATGGGAGCGCCGAATAGAATCCTCCAAGAGGGTAAATACACAATGCTAAAGCATTCGCCGCATATGTTTAGAGATGTTTTTACTTTAAAGGGTGAAACAAGTTTCATCTCACCTCATATGATGCGATTTCCTTTGCCGAAATTTCAGGAGGCAACACTTTATTCTGTTTTATTGACTATGCATGACGGCACTTTTTTTGCACCATGGTGGATATGGATTAACGATATAGCTTCAGTTCTTTTAGTCGTACTTTTTATTACCGGTTTTTATAGATGGAAAAAAAGAAAAAGATCATTGAAAGTTTCAGCGTAAAAGAGTAGCTTAATTTGGTATTAATATCAATAAATGTTATAATCAAACTATAACGTTTTTGATTGAAAGAGTATCCCATGAAAAATAAATTACTCTATTTCATATTATCGGGTTTTATGATCCCGCCGATCGTTTGGATCGGCATCGTTTATTACTCAGAACTTTTCAATTTAGATGAGATGTTTTCGATTGTCCTATCGGCGACAATGATTCTTTACATTCTATTTGTAACGGCAGGTGCTATCTTTTTCTTTCATATGCAGCTCTCACAAATTGAAAAGGCTGTTATATCTAAAAAATTAGATGATACAACAGATAGAATTCTCTCTAAATTACCTATTTTATTTATGGCTGCGCAGTTATTTTATACTTCGCTTGGACCCTTGGCTGTTTTAAGCAATCTTGATTTTGTCACTACAAAGCAGTTTTGGCTGGCACAACTCTTTACATTGCCACTTGTTTTACTCTTTGTAGTACCTGTATTTATACTTTTTACTACGTCATTAGAGAAGTGGACAAAGTCTTTGGCACTGTCAAAAAAATATCCTTTTTTATCCTTTAGCAAAAAAATTGTGCTTGTAATTTTCAATAACCTAGTCGGCAACGTATTGCTTATAGGGCTATTTAACATTACAATTTTTACAACTATGCCCGAACTTGAATTACACGGCATCATATACCAAAATATAGTCATTGCTCTTATAAGTTTGAGTATCTCAACGCTTAATGTTTATCTTCTTGTTAGACAGATTAAAAATTCAGTGATAGGTATAACGGAAGTGGTATCACGTGAACACAATAATCTAAAAAAGAGGATTGCAATTGATTCAAGAGATGAGACAGGGATTATGGCAACCTCTATCAATATATTTATTGAAGATCTTCAAAAAACGATTAAAGGTGCAAAAGAGTCCTCTATCGATAATAGAGAAAAAGCCGTTGCAATGGAAGAGATTACTCAAAAGACGAATAAAAAGGTAAAAGATGCATTTAGCTTAGCAGCATCTACCATGCAGCAAGCAAATTCTATTCAAAAGATAGTAGGTACATCCTCAGAAAACTTCCACAATACTCAAGAGAATATGCAAAAAGCCCAAGGTGCTTTAACGCAGGCGAAGGATGAGATTGTTTCATTAGCGCAGAGCGTCGATGCAAGTGTTGAACTTGAACATACAATGAATGAAAAGTTAAAACAGCTGGCAAAGGATACAAATACGATCAAGGATATACTCAATGTTATTAGTGACATTGCCGATCAAACAAACCTTTTGGCACTCAATGCCGCAATTGAAGCGGCGCGCGCGGGTGAACACGGTCGAGGTTTTGCCGTAGTTGCGGATGAGGTGCGAAAACTTGCCGAAAAAACTCAAAAAAGTTTGGCTGATACGAATGCTGCGATCAATCTAATCGTTCAGTCTGCCAATGATGCAAGTGAGCAGATGGTAAATAATGCAAAAAATATTCAAGATCTCTCAATAATCTCAAAAAATGTTGAAAGTAGGATCAATGATACCTTTGTTACAATGCAAGAGACAAATAGACTTGCTAAAATTAGTGCAAATGATAGTTCTGAGATAGAAAAATATACAACAGACATGCTTATACAAGTTGGAAGTATAAACGAAATTTCAAAAGAGAATGAAAAAATGCTTCATGAACTTTCACTCATCGCAGATTCACTTCAAGAGGCTTCCGTAACACTCAATGATAAATTAGAAAATTTCAATACTTAGCAGGAATATAGCCATTCATTTGGTCAGGGCTTGATGCTATAATTGCAAAAATTTAAAAGGCTATATATGAAAATTATTTTACCGCTTATTAGTACAGATGAAAATGCAGTTATATCCGTACCGTTTGGACATGCTAGAGCATTGATGATATATGATAGTGAACAAAAAACAAAAAATGTCTTTGAAAATAGCTTTCAAGGTATATCTTTGATTAGTTATATCATTGAAGAGAAAATTGACGCAGTTGTCTGTCTGCACATCAATAAAAAGGCTTTTATGATGCTAGAAGCTGAAAATGTGAAAGTGTATGATGCGATGAGAGAAGATGTTGTAGATAATATATTAGAAAACTTTGAGAATTTAGAGCCTATAACTATGGAAAATATCCATAATTATCAGGGGCATCACTAAAGATTATTCTCGAAGTTCATTTAATCTTTTCAGAAGATACTCAAGTTCAATTCTTTTTTCAACTTTTTCTTCTACCTTTTCCTCTAAGAAGTCGACTATATTTTTATGTAGTTTGACTTTGTTGAGACGGTTGATATTTGTAATTCCACCCGGATTAAGAACGTTTACCTCCAGGATTTTATCGCCGATCATATCCAGACCGACAAAATAGAGACCATCAGCGACAAGTTTTGAGCCGACCTTTTTACATACACGTTTTTGACTTTCCGTTAAGGTGTATTTATGAGCGCTTCCGCCCGCCTGTATATTAGCACGGACTTCACCTTCGGCAGGTTTTCTATGGTATGCGCCTATAGCTTTACCGTTTAACATGATAACCCTGACGTCTCCTTCATGGGCACCATCAATATACTCTTGAAGAATGACATAGTTTTCCCCTGAATCATCTATATAGAAATCAAGCAAAGAGTTAATGTTAGAGCGGGCATTTTTTTCTAAAACAATCACGCCGCGCCCACCTGAACCATCTAGAGGTTTTAAGATCATCTTCTCTTGTTCAGATTCGTCAATTATTTTATTGATATAGGGTTTACTTCCAGACACATGCGTAATAGGTAAGTAGTTATTATTTGGATCGTGAAACGTGGTTGTATAGAGCTTATTGTTAGCTTTTCTAATACCGTCTACGTCGTTGATAATAACAACTTCATCTTTTATGGCATCAAGAAAGTTAAATACAAGTGGATTTATGGGAGGATCTTTTCTTACCATGATGCAGTCAAAGGCATGTAGAGCTATCATTTTTTTATCAAAATCTATTTTTTTATAAAAGGCATTGATATTGTCAGGAATTTTTTCCATTTTTTTAATTCCTAGGCTAATGCCGTGAACAACATTGTTTCGGACGGTAAGATTGTTAGTGTAAAGTATTGAAGCTTTGTGGTTTCTAACAATGCACTCTTTAATAATTGCCAGTGTAGAACTTTTGACAGGTTCAATATTGTCCCAGTGCTCAATAATAAATCCGATATGCATAGTGCATCTCCTAAATAATAATAGGTATTATACTGTACAAACTATTATCAGAAGGGTATATCTCTCTGAATTTAATTATTAAAAACTCTCTTTTTTAATAAAAGAGTAAAAGCCAATATTGTATGTTCACTACTAAGGTAACTTGACATTAGTAGACTAAGGTAATATAATGTCATTACTATTAAACTAAAAAGGCTTACATATGAACATTTTGGAAAAATTGACTCATCAAATGCAGACTTCTTTAGAATCTGCACTCTCTTTAGCTTTGCATAAAAAGAATACAGAGATAGACTCTTTACATCTATTATGGGCACTACTTGTTGATAGCTCATCAGTCCTAAATCAGGCATTTAATAAAATGAGTTTTGATAAGAGCGCACTGGAACTTGAAATCCAAAGTATGGCTGATAAGCTGGTAAAAAGTTCAAATGTAAGTAAAGAGAATATTCGATTTACTAGAGAGCTCCAGCAATCTTTTCAAAGAGCAGAGGGCTATATGACCAAAAACGGAGATAGTTTTCTTGCCGTAGATAGTTGGTTGTATGCAAATGTTAATGAGCAGCCTCTTAAATCGGTTCTATCAAAATTTGTAGATGTAAGTGAGTTGATTAAATCTTTGGAAGCTATACGTGGTGGTCGAAAGATTGAATCACAGAGCGCCGATGAAAATATGGAGTCATTAGAGAAGTATGGAATTGATCTTAACGCCAAGGCGATAGAGGGAACACTTGATCCGGTAATTGGGCGTGATGAAGAGATATCTCGTGTTATGCAGATTTTAATAAGAAAGACAAAAAATAATCCTATTCTTTTAGGAGAACCTGGGGTCGGAAAAACTGCAATCGTTGAGGGTCTTGCTCAGATGATTGTGAAAAAAGAGGTTCCTTTAAGTTTGCAAAATAAAAGAGTTGTCACACTTGATATGAGTGCACTTATAGCGGGTGCAAAGTATCGCGGTGAGTTTGAAGATCGTTTGAAAAGTGTTATCGATGAGGTAAAAAAGAACGGTAATATCATACTCTTTATTGATGAGATACATACGATTGTCGGTGCAGGAGCGAGTGAGGGAAGTATGGATGCTGCCAATATCTTAAAACCTGCACTTGCACGTGGTGAGCTGCATACGGTTGGAGCGACAACCCTGAAAGAGTACAGAAAACACTTTGAAAAAGATACGGCGCTGCAAAGACGTTTTCAACCGGTTAACGTCAATGAGCCGACCGTTAATCAGTCACTGCAGATTTTACGTGGAATAAAAGAGCGTTTAGAGAATCATCATAACGTTTCTATCACGGACGGTGCGTTGGTGGCAGCTGCAAAACTAAGCAAACGCTACATCACGGATAGGTTTTTACCCGATAAAGCGATTGATCTGATTGATGAGGCAGCAGCAGAGCTGAAGATGCAGATAGAGAGTGAACCTCTTGAACTCTCACGCGTAAAAAGAATGATCTCATCTTTACAAGTTGAAAAAGAGGCTCTCAAGATGGAAGAGGGTGATAAAAATAGTGACAGACTTGCCGAGATTGAGAAAGAGCTAGCGGACGAAGAGGAGAAAAAAAGAAATCTAGAAGCACAGTTTAGCAACGAAAAGCAGGTCTTTGATGATATAGCAAAACTTAAAGTAGAGCTTGAAGAGCTTAGAAGAGGCGCTGAGAATGCAAAAAGAGATGCTGATTTCAATAAAGCTGCCGAGATTGAATATGGACAGATGCCAAAAAAGCAAGAGGAGATAGAAACTCTCGCACAAAATTGGAAAAGGATGCAAGAGAGTGGAACGCTTCTTAGAAACAGTGTAGATGAAGAGGCGATAGCAAAAATCATTAGCCGTTGGACACAAATCCCTGTTACAAAGATGCTGCAAACTGAGAAAGAGCGTATCTTACATATCGAAGATGAACTGAATAAAGATGTTGTCGGACAGGAGAGGGCAACAAAAGCGATTGCTCGTGCGATTAAGCGAAATAAGGCGGGATTGTCTGAAGCAAATCGTCCTATAGGAAGTTTTATGTTCTTAGGACCTACAGGTGTCGGTAAAACGCAGAGTGCAAAAACATTGGCTAAGTTTCTTTTTGATTCAAAAGATTCTATGGTTCGCATCGATATGAGCGAATATATGGAGAAACATGCCGTAAGTCGTTTGGTTGGTGCACCTCCAGGATATGTAGGGTATGATGAAGGGGGTCAACTTACCGAAGCGGTAAGACGAAAACCTTATAGCGTTATACTTTTTGATGAGATCGAAAAAGCGCATCCCGATGTTTTTAATGTACTTTTACAAGTGTTAGATGACGGTAGATTAACAGATAACAAGGGTGTGACGGTAGATTTTAAAAATACGATCATCATTATGACTTCAAACATTGCAAGCGATAAAATAATGCAGCTTGGTGATGTGCCTGAGCTAGACGGCGTGATAATGGATGAGTTAAAACAGCGTTTTAAACCTGAATTTCTAAATAGACTAGATGATATCGTGCGATTTAATCCACTTGATCTTGCACAAATTGTAAAAATTATAGATATCTTCTTTGCAGAAATTGAAGAGAAGGTAAAAGAGCGCTCTATTACGCTTGAGCTTAGTGATGAAGCCAAAGCAATGATCGCGCAGATCGGTTTCGATCCTGTATATGGTGCTAGACCGCTTAAGCGCGCACTGTATGAGAGTGTTGAGGATAATCTTGCTGAACTGATACTCTCAGAGAAAGTTGATGTCGGTTCACATGTACTGTTTGATGTAAAAGATGGTGAAATTGAGGTAATTGTTAAGTAGAGGGTTGTAAAATTCTACTCATGAAAAAGATTGCTGTTTTTTTTATCGTTATAGGTTTTATAAAACTTTTTGCATGTAACGGTGATTGTTTAAGCTGTCACCCGACGTTAAAGAAAAATATCTTAAGTGATGAGCGACACAAACCTATGCTCACTTGTATCGAGTGTCATAAAGATAATGCCGGTACGAGCGAGTGCGGTGAGGATTGTTTTGCGTGTCATAGTATGAAAAAAATTAATGATAGCGGAATCTCTCAGCATAGTGTTGTTAAAGATTGCAGAGAGTGTCATCTAAAAACCGATAACGTTTTAGCAATGCCAAAAGAGCAGACAAAGATGCCTACACTTATGGACTTTTTAGAAAACTAGGCGTAAATTTCCTGTTTTCCATCAAGATTTGCGAAAATCTGCTCTAGGAATATTTGTGCCTGCTTTGTATACTTTTCATTGTTCTCAAGCGTTTTAAGAATAGAATCCGTAGCATCAATAATACTGTTTTTTGCAAGTGCCATTCTGTCAGGATTGCTCTCTTGATCCTCTTGAAGAGGTGTAAATACACTACTTACTTCACGAGCACTTTGGCTAAGCGGTGTCGTGCTGCTTGGCTCTTCTAGGCTTTTCATAAATTTATCTATTAGAGGTTGAGCTAGTTTCATCAGTTCATCGATCTCTTTTTGATCCTGTTCATCAATACCGTTACCCTCATATGAGAAATACATCTCTTGTAGTGTTGATGTAGAGAGTTCTTCTTGACCGTTAGAGTTTTTATAACTCATTGAGCTCTCTTTATTGATACCAAATTCGATCTTATCGCCGCTACTTGTTTGAATTTCTAGGGTTAACTCTTGTTGCCTGTAACTCTCTATTGAGTTGTAGGAGTTAGATGAGATCATAATGGAACCTTTAGTTAAGATTGTACCTAAACAAAATATCGACACAATAATAAAATAATTTAACACAAGAGCTTCTTAAGCAAGTTTCTAGTACAATCACGTTCCAAATTTTAGGTAGGAGCCTTGCAAAATGAAACGTACATATCAACCACATAATACTCCACGCAAGCGCACACATGGTTTTCGTACTCGTATGAAGACAAAAAATGGACGTAACGTAATTAACGCACGTCGCGCTAAAGGTAGAAAAAGATTGGCTGTTTAAGCAGTTATTCCCGCATAAAGCACCCGGGCAGATTTCAATCTGCTTATAGACGTGCTAAACCGGTCCATACACAGACCGTAGTTATTTTTTATATCCGTTCTAATGATAAAGATATAGGTTTTACCGCCAGTAAAAAGGTTGGTAATGCCGTAAAGCGCAACTTTGCTAAGCGAAGGATGCGTGCTTTATTTGACGAATTTTGTCAAGATTTAGAGCCGGGTACTTATGTTTTAGTTGCAAAAGCAGCGATAATTGATACTTCATATGATCAGATTAGAGCCCAGTTGAAAAAGGCTTTTCAAAAGATAAGAGTACTGCGACGATGAGAAAATATCTATTAAAACTGCTAGCTTTTTATCAGCGCTTTTTGACTCTTTTAGGACGTGGAAGCTGTAGATACTATCCAACTTGTTCGGAATATGCCAAATGGCAGTTTGAAAATAATCGTCTAGACCTCGCATTCTTCGCTACATTTTTTAGAATTTTACGCTGTAACCAACTTTTTGAAGGTGGAATTGACTATCCGAAAATGTCAAAATGTTGTAAATCTAAGCCGTTTCACAAGAAGATAAGAATAAAATACTGGTTTGTTCCAGATGGTAAAAACCACTGTTATGTAATAAAAAACTTTTCATAAAAAAAGGTACTATGTGTTAGAAAAAATGAGTAATCAGCAGAGACTGATATTAGCGACTGTTGTTTCCATGTTATTCTTTTTAGCTTATACGGCACTTTTCATGCCAGAACCCCCAATCAAGCAAGAACAACAGAAAACTGCAACGAAAACAGAACAAAATAGTGTAGATGATACAAAAGATCTTCCTAAGCAGGTTAACGAGTTACAAGAGGGTGACACGGCAGCACCAAAAATTCAAACTACTACTGAAGGTGAAGTAAAAACAGCTTCTCCAATAAAAGAAGAGACAAAAACGCTTCTTGCTATTAAAGCTAAATCTTTTGATATGAAGATCGACACTTTGGGTCGAATTTCGTCAATGATTTTACAAAATAAAGAGTTTGTGAATGAAGATGGTAAACATATAGAACTTATCGGTAGTAAACTGCCTCGTCCACTTGAAATGCGTTTTAACGATGCAACACTCAATTCTGAAGCTTTTAAAGTGGAGTATAGCTCAAATGCATCCTCAATTTCACTTGAGGGTAGTGCGAAGAGTTTTACCTTAACACAAAAACTGAGCAGTGTAACGGTTACCAAAAATATTACTATCTATCCTGACGGTCACTATGATTTGAATGTTGATCTGAGTGAAGAGAAGGGTTACTTTATATCTCCAGGATTTGAGCCGGAAGTGAGTAGCTATGCTATGACTGTCTCAGGTGTATTACTGCAAGATTCAACTGAACAGATACATATTGTTGAAAATGGTGATGCAACAGGGACGGAGGCTTTCTCAAATATGTGGGTTGCCTCTGCATTTGATAGATATTACTCAACACTTTTTTATAGCGACCGTAATGATATGAATGTTGTACTGTCAAAAACTGCGGATGATAACCCTATACTTTTTGTAACCGGAAAGCCGCATATGCAGCTGCACGGTTATATCGGTGCAAAAACCTATGATACACTTTTTGGTATCACGCCTAAACTTGCCGTTGTCATCGAGTACGGTTGGTTTACATTTATTGCGAAACCTATCTTTAGTGTGCTTCACTATCTGCACGGTTATGTGGGTAACTGGGGTTGGGCAATTGTCTTTCTGACTCTTTTTATCCGTCTTTTACTCTATCCGCTTACCTATAAGGGTATGGTTTCTATGCAAAAACTAAAAGCAATTGCGCCTCAGGTAAAAGAGATACAAGCCAAATATAAGGGTGATCCTCAAAGAATGCAGGCAAAAGTGATGGAACTTTATAAAAAACATGGTGCCAATCCACTTGGTGGTTGTCTACCGATGATACTACAGATTCCGGTCTTCTTTGCAATCTATAGAGTACTGTTAAATGCGATAGAGCTTCAAGGTGCACCTTGGATGTTATGGATTGAGGATTTGGCACTTATGGATCCATACTTTGTCCTTCCTGTCCTTATGGGTGTTTCAATGTTCTATCAGCAAAAATTGACACCTAGTAACTTTACCGATCCGATGCAAGAGAAAGTATTTAAATTTTTACCGGTTATTTTTACACTCTTCTTCTTTACATTTCCTGCAGGTTTAGTTCTTTACTGGTTCGTAAACAACCTGTTCTCTATCGCACAGCAGGTATTTGTAAACAGAGGTTTTGAAAAGCATCAGCAAAAGGCGAAGCAAGATGATTAAAATAGAGGCAGAAACGCTAGAGTTAGCTTACTCTAATGCGGCTTCTCGTCTTAAGTGTTCGGTAACAGACCTTGAAATTGAGGTTATACAAAACCCTACTAACGGTGTAGCGGGATTTTTTAAGAAAAAGGCTATCGTTGTAGCAAGATGTATGGCAAACGATGAGGAAAAACGCCGTATAGATTGGGATGATGACGAAGAATCTACTAAACAAAAAGAGCGAGCTATACCGAAAAAACCGCAGATTTTTGAAGATTCTATAAACAGAATAAGCGGGACTATGCCGGATGCGCCTGAACCGGTAAAAAAGGTATTTGGCGGAGTGAAAAAAATGGTGCAGTCGGTTGAAGTACCGACTCCAAAAAGACCTGCAATCGTTGATCAATTTTTCGGTAAAGAAAAAATTGATATACATGAAGTGGCACCTGTCATTAAAACAGATATTGAAGCACTTTTTGCAAAATCATGTTTTAAATTAGATAAATTTGAAGTCTCTGTTTTTGATGAGAACACACTTCTTATTGAGTTTGACGGAGAAGATGCTGCACTACTGATTGGAAAAGAGGGGTATCGTTATAAAGCACTCTCTTACATGCTGTATAACTGGGTAAATAGCCGTTACGGTTTTCAGGTACGTTTAGAGATTGCAAGCTTTTTACAAAATCAAGAAGAGATGATCGCACGTTATCTAGAGGGTGTTCATGACTATATAGAGAGAGATGGACGTGCTCAGACAAAAGTTTTAGACGGCGTGCTTGTGCAGATTGCACTTAAAGAGCTTAGACGTGTTTATAGTGACAAATATGTCGGAGTCCGCACAACAAAAGATGGTGGTAAATATATCATTATTAACGATTTTCAAAGTAAAAATTGAATACTGACACGATAGCCGCACTTGCGACACCGCACGGTGTCGGTTCAATCGCAATTGTCAGACTTAGCGGTGATAAAGCGCTTGAGATTGCTTACAAACTTACACAAACTACAGAGCTAAAACCTCGATATGCAACACTGAGTATGCTAAAAAACAGCGAAAATGACCCAATCGATCAAGCTATTGTACTCTATTTTAAAGCGCCTAATAGTTTTACTGCTGAAGATGTTGTTGAGTTTCAGTGTCACGGCGGTTTGATTGTAGCTAGGCTTGTTTTAGAAACACTCCTAGAACATGGTGTACGTCTTGCAGAACCGGGAGAATTTACAAAAAGAGCCTATCTAAATGGTCGTATCGATCTGAGTGAGGCTGAAGCAGTTTCAGAGTTAATTGTTGCAAAGAGTGATGATGCGGCAAAGGTACTTGCAAGACAGTTACGTGGTGATTTGAAAAGTTATGTTGCAAGCCTTCGAGAAAAACTGACCAATCTACTTGCATATTCTGAGGTAAGTATTGATTACGCAGAAGAGGATTTACCGCAAGATTTGATAGACAATATGCTCTCAAAAGTTCAAGATATAGAAGATGAACTTCGCCAAACGCTAGAGGCGAGTAGCTCTCGTAAACAGCTAATGGAAGGTTTTAGAATAGCGATTATAGGAAAACCTAATGTTGGAAAAAGCTCACTGCTCAATGCTCTTTTACATGACAATAGGGCAATTGTAAGCGATATTGCAGGAACGACAAGAGATACGATTGAGGAACAACTTCAAATCGGCTCACACTTGGTTCGTATTATAGATACTGCGGGCATACGACACTCAGATGAGGCAATAGAGCAAATAGGAATTGAGCGCTCTATCGCTTCCATGGATTCTTCAGATATAGTCATTGCTCTGTTTGATGGCAGTAGAGAAATTGATGCAGAAGATATGAAGATTTTATCTCTACTTGAGGGTTATGATAAACATTTAATAGTCGTTGTCAGTAAAGCTGATCTAGAACAAAAAATTGATCTTTCACAACTCTCACAATTTAATCCGATAACTTTGAGCATAAAAAAAGATACTTCGAGTTTGATCGAGAATTTAAAAGAGATAATGGATGAAAATAATAGCTCCGATGCACTGATGCTAACGAGTGTCAGACAAGTCAATGCAGTTACTAAAGCTATTGAAGCACTTGAACAGTGTAAAGAGCCGTTAGAAAATATCGAGTTAGAGTTTTTCTCTTTTCATATAAATGATGCGATTGCAGCGGTTAGTTCAATTTCAAAACCTTATGAGTATGATGAGATGCTTGATCAGATGTTTTCAAACTTTTGTTTAGGAAAATAGCCTATGAAAATGATGGCTATTGATTTAGGACTAAAAAGGATTGGTCTGGCAATCACTCTTGATGGCAATATCGTAACACCGATACAGGCTGTACAGCGTAAAAATCGCAATCAGGCTTCACAAGAGGTGCGAGAAGCTCTTAAAGAGTGGCAGATTGAAAAGATCGTTGTGGGAATTCCCATGAACGGTGAGAGTGAAGATGAAATGCGACGCAGGGTAAAACATTTTTTATCTTTAGTTGCCTATGACGTTCCTGTAGCATATCAAGATGAGAGTGAAAGTTCTTTAGAAGCAAAGGAGCTAATGCGCGGGCAAATAAGCCAAAAAAGGGATGGTCGTATTGATTCAATAGCGGCAAAGATAATACTTGAACGATATCTTAGTAGAGGGTAGAAACGGCTACTTATTTATCCATTTTGCAATTGTTTTAAACATATCGGTAGGTATGATCGGTTTAGCAATATGGTCGTTCATGCCTGCATCTCTAGATTTTTGTATATCTTCTGACATTACATTTGCCGTCAGTGCAAAAATAGGTAAGTCTGTATATCTTTCTTGATTTCTTATAAGGCGAGTTGCCTCATACCCGTTCATAACAGGCATTTGAACATCCATCAATATACAATCAAAATTTTGCAGTTTTAGCTTATCTAGTGCCTCTTGACCGTTATTTGCAACGGTGACGATTAATCCGTTTCGTTTAAGCATATCTTCGGCAAGCTCTTGGTTCAGTTCATTATCTTCGACAAGTAAAACATGTAGATCTTGAAGTTTTTCTATAGCAGTGTGTAACTCTTTCTCATGCTCCTCATTAGCCTCTATAATAGCATTATCATTAGATTTTTGCATCCACACTCTAAAGCTAAAGGTACTTCCTTTTCCCTCTTCACTCACAATTTTGATATCAGTGCCCATGATCTGAGCAATTTTTTGCGATATAACAAGTCCTAAACCTGTTCCCCCGTATTGTCTTGAGGTAGAAGCGTCTGCTTGAGAAAAAGCTTGAAAGAGTTTACCTTGGTTCTCTTTTGATATTCCTATCCCTTCATCGCTCATTGAAAACTCTACTAAAACATCTTTAGAATTCTCCTCTATTAATGAAATATCAATGTGTATTGTCCCACCGTCATAGGAGAATTTGACTGCATTACTCATTATATTGGTCAAAATCTGTCCCAAACGTAAAGGGTCGCAATAGTATATCTGCGGCACCTCTTGAGATATCTTGAGAAGAACTTTTAGATCTTTCTTTTTAATTTTTTCCCTAAAGAGATTTAGCATAGGAGTAATAACATCTTTTAATCGAAAGTGAATAAGACTAAGTTCAAGTCTACCCGCTTCTATTTTAGAAAAATCTAGAATATCGTTAATAATTCCTAATAATCCCTTTGCGGCTGACTGTACTTTTGTTATATAACTTTTTGCTTTATTATTTAACTCCTCTTCGAGTGCAAGCTCACTCATTCCAATAATTGCATTCATAGGGGTTCTTATCTCATGAGACATATTTGCCAGAAATTCAGTTTTTATCCGTGCTGCATCTTCGGCACTATTTTTTGCATCTTCTAGCTCTATTGTACGCTCTAATACCCGTTTTTCTAGTTCATCATTTTTTAGTTTTAAAGTAAAAAATTGCTCATACTGTAAAATTGCACTTCTAACCATTGTATAGAGCTTTTGAACCGTTAAGTCAGTTTTTTCTTTATAATCATTAATATCGTAATGTTCAAAAATATCAATTTCAGGTACTTTCTCAGGCTGACCGGTTCTAATAACCACACGTAGCATCTTGTTTTTTAATATATGACGAATATAATCGACTAGTTCAAGTCCTGCAGTTGGCGTTTCCATGACAACATCAATAATGGCCAATGCAAAATCGTCATGTAGATGCAATAACTCTTTTGCTTCTTGGAGATTTTTTGCACTAAAGAGCTCTAATGGTTTATCTTTGATTTTAATATTTTGAAGGGAAACTTTTGTTATTACTTGAACCGATTCATCATCATCAACGATTAATACTTTCCAAGCATCTGAAGTTTTATAATTATTCATAAAACAGATTTTAGCATATAATTTTTTATAACATAATTTATTTGTCTATATTTAAATAATGGATGTTTACATTGTTTTGGCTACTGTAGTGTTTGAAAATGGGCGATGATCTCTTTTAAGGATTTGTATACTTTTTTAACAGAATTTAGCTCTACATACTCACTATCTGAGTGTGGGAAAAATATATTTGGTCCAATGGAAACGATTTGCATTGCTGGAAATTTATCCTTAAAAATAGCACATTCCAAACCTGCATGCATGGCTTTGAGTTCTGCACTCTCAAAACTTTTTTTCATGATGGATAAAATGTTTTCACTAAAGGAGTTTATTTCAGGTTTCCAAGCCGGATAATACTCCTCCTGCTTTGAGGTAAAATGGTAATGGGCTAAGAAGTTCTCTGTCTCATAAGCTAAATTTTTTAGTGATGTATCATCCATTGAACGAGCAGTTAGTATAATATCAATACTCCCATTTTTAGTAAAAATTTGAGCAAGATTAATACTGCTGTGGACAACATTGAGCTCGTTGTTAAAATCTCTGACTCCGTGTTGAAAGGAGTGCAGCATATTAATGATAGTTTCACTTTGTAAGAGATATCTGTTGTGAGCTGAAATTTTTTCTATGGTTACATTGTCAAACTTCTTAATATCACTATTTCTATCGAGTGCTACAACAGCTTTGGCATGTCTTGCAATTGAGTTTCTTCTTTCACCTCCTTCTATATGTGCAAGGTTTGCCCTATGTTCATGAAGCCATGAAGCGAGGATTTTAATTGCATTTGGTATATTTTTGTCAATGTCAATACCTGAATGACCTCCCGGTAAACCATCTACACTCACTTCAAACCAATCAAGATCTTTTGGAGCATCTTCAAAATCAATTACTATAGAAGCAGGGATATCAACCCCTCCGGCACATCCGATATAGACATCGCCCTCTGTTTCACTGTCGATATTTATCATGTACTTTGCTTGAAGTTCTATATCAAAAGCTTTTGCACCGATCAGTCCAATCTCCTCATCGGCACTAAAAACATATTCAAGTTCTACACCCTCTTCGATGAGTGTTAACATCATGGCAATGCCGATACCGTTATCTGCACCGAGTGACGAGTTTTTTGCTTTAAGTATATTTTTTTCTTCAATCAACGATATGTCTGGTGCATCGCCTATACAGACCATATCATAGTGACATTGCAGTGCAAGAACTCTTTTCTCTTTATAGCAGACAATATTCTTTGAACCATCTGTAACAACGTGGTATCCGTTTTTCTTTGCAATATCTGTTATATATCTATGTAGTTTAGATGTGTCACCGCTGCAATGAGGGATGGTACATATCTTTTTAAAATGTTCAATCACCATTATCTATTCCAAGGCCAAAAGCGTTTTTGTCCACGCAACTTTTTCATAGCCTAAAGAGTTATAACTTTTTTCGAGTTTGTCTAAAATATCTATTACACCTGCATCGGTAGCAATTTTCTCTATTTCGTTATCTCTTCCGAACATTTTAACATAGGTTGCAAGGGTTGTTGGCCAATTTACCTTAATATTCTTATTCTCTAAAGCTTTTGAAAACTCTAAAATGTAGGCATGTTTGAGGATGGATGCAACTTTAGCTTTTGTTTGAGCAATTTTGTTGTAGCTACCTAGTTGTTCAATTAGTGCCATGATTTGTCCCTCTCTTGCTAGCTTATTTGCTTTATTAAGGACATTTTCAAAGTTCTTCTCTAATTTAAAATATGTTTGGGTCATTTTTAATTCTACTCTTTTGTCAATCATAGCATAAGCTTCGGCAATTTTGCCCTCTTCGACAGTTTTTATAAACTCCAACTCAGAGATTAGGGACGCTTTAAACTCCATAGCAGGAATGTTTGCAAATGATTTCGCCTTTTTAAATATCTCTAAGGCATCTTCAAACTTGTTCTCTCTTTTGAGATCAACCATTTGTTGATAGAGTCTATCACCTAAAGCACATACACGTGTATACATAGAGACATTTTTTAAAAAGTGGTGCTGTTCACAAAGTGCAAAATATCTTCTAAAATCTTTTGCTTTCACCGCTTCATCGGCCGCTACGAAAATATTTATATTATTGAGTAAAGTTTTGGTCTGTTCAGCTTTTTGTTCAACTCGCATAAAGGGTTCAAGTAGTGTAAAGGCTTTTTTCTTGTTAAGTAGCGGCTCGGCACTGAGAAGCTCTTTTGCCTCATTGAAAATTTTATCCCAAAGATTTTCTAACTTTTTGTACAGATGCGTCTTTTTTAAAATACTGTTTTGTTCAGCCATTATAAAAGCATCATCATATTTTTTATGTTGCAAAAGATTTAAAAACTTCATTATCTTTTCGTTTTGCTCTAATAGCGGGGTAAACTGATCTGACTTCTCTTTATCAAAAAGAAAAGGTTCAACCAGGTGCAAGGCATCTTCTAATTTCTCTTTTAAAAGAAGATTAGAAGCCTCTTTTAGCGTATCAGGCCATAAGTCGTCAAATATCGATATTGCACTATTGAGATATAAAAAACTGTTGTTGTCTAATAGCTCTTTTGCTCTATGTGCATTTTTACTTTTTAAGGAGCTCTCAAACTCTTGAGCATGTGCATTTAAATCAACTATTTCGACTAGACCCTCTACAAAACCTATGTAGAGGCGATCTCCTATGATATTAAGATGACTCATACCTGAATGGGACATCTTGATTTTTAGTATAAGTGTATTGTTTTCCATATCAACAATATAGAGTAGGTCTGTTTTGCTACCTACTAAAAGATATTTTTTATCTTGAAGGTAACATAGAGATGTAGGCCAGTCGCTAAAGAGCGTTTCATCTGAAAGAGTTTGAAGTTTTATAAGATCATAGATTATGCTTCTTCCGTTTCGTAGTGCAAAATATACCTTTGAGTTATTATCAAAAAGATGCGAGACCTGAACTATATCGCTGACCTTAATTCTGTTAAGTACTTTGTTGTGTCTAAAGCTAAAAAATACTATTTTCTTTTGAAAAGTCGTATATATGATCAGATCGTTATCATCGGCAATTGATATTGTGGAGATATAATCGGGATTATGCGGTAATGAAAGAACCATATCTAAATTTTTCACATCATAAACAAAAAGTTTTCCATCCGTCCCGCCTGTCACTAGATACTGCCCATCTTTTGAAAACTTTGATACCTCAATGTCCGAGGAATGCCATGTACAGCTTCTTAGTTCTGAAAAACCGTTCTTGAAAGATGCTAACATAAGACTATGATGATCTTTAAAACTAATAGCTAACATATTGTTTGAAGAAATTGCATAATTTTTGGCATATTTATGTAGAGGTGCTTTATTTTGTGCAACGGGTGTTATCTCTTCAATTTCGTTTTTTTCGCTATTAAAAATCGTGTAATTATTAAGATGATCGAAAAATAGAATTTTATCTTTAGCAACTGAACCTGAAGTCAAAACACTACCTGGCAGTTCTAGTTTATTGATTAATACATATTCCATTTCCATAAAGCGTCCCTAATTATTGCACTGTTGAGAAGATATATCGGCATATTTTTGGATATAATGATATAAATGAAAATAATAGCACAACTTTTAATTATAATGTTTTTTTTTAAGGGTTGCCTCTATCTAAATGAGAGGGGTGTATCTGCTAACTACTACTCGGAATGCAAAGAGTACTACGACTCAGAAGGTTTTTACCATAAAAGTTGCGATGAAAATCTTTTTGATTATAAAGATGTTCCAGAAAAAATAAAAAAAACAAAAGAGTCTATTATGCCTGAACACGGTGTGAGAGAGTTTAAGTTCGGGTTTTAGAGTAGTCTAGTTTTCTAAAAGTTGCTACACTCTTTTGATCGAATTGTAAAAGTTCCAAATTAAAAATTGATTGCATTTTTTTTAGTGTTTTATGAGAGAAAAACCCTACATGGGTCGGATCTCTTCTATACCACCACTTTAAGAACTCTTCTTCATTTTGAGGATGAAACATTGTCTGTATTGAAAGAAGTCCCTTGTTTTTCAGAACTTCGAGCAACTCTTTAATAGTTTTAGCAGGCTCATGTAGATGTTCAAATACTTCTGTTGATGTGATAGCATCAAATTTCTTTTTTCTCCAGGACTCGTCATTTGCATAGATTGGATCGTATATCTGTACCTGATAGCCTTTTTGTTTTAGTAGATAAGAGAGTACAGGTTCAGGTCCACTGCCATATTCCAAAATGCAACTATGCATATCTACAAAAGGTTGTAGGGAAAATTCAATAAACTTTTCGAACATATTGACATATCCAAGGTTTTCAAGTGAGTTATTGTGATGAGAATACTGCTTTTTCTCCTGCTCAAGCGTGGGTAGGTTATCTGTAAAGATAAAATCACACTCTTTGCATCTATAATAATTTGTCTGCATCTGCTCATCATAAAATGAGTATAGATTATGCTCTTTACAAAGTATACAGATCAACTCTTTTTCTCTAATGAGGCCTCAAATGAATTAATTTCTGAAGGAATACTATAGAGGTAGCCCTGCGCGAGTGAACAGCCCAACTCTTTTAAAATATTTGCTTGTGCTTGTGTCTCAACACCCTCAGCAATGACTTCAAGGTCTAAATTTTTTGCCAGTGCTATGATCGCCGAAGTAATTGCTCTATTTTGAGAATCCGTACTTAACTCCCTGATAAATGATTCGTCAATCTTTAGTTTATCAATTTTTAACTGTTTGAGATAACTCATTGAGGAGTATCCGATACCAAAATCATCAATTGAAAATTTAACACCTAATGCACGTACCGTCTCTATCTTTTCCATAACGGAATCAACATTTTTAAGTAATGCACTCTCTGTAATTTCAAGCTCTAGATGCCTGCCCTCTAGACCGCTACTGTTTAAAACGTCTTTGATGAGAGTTACAAAGTGCTGGTCATTGATCTGTTTTGGAGAGATGTTTACTGCAACTGTAAGTTCATATCCTCTTTTATTGAGACGGCTTGCCTGACTACACGCCTCTTCTAAGACCCATGAGCCAATTTCGATAATAAGATTAGACTCTTCGGCGATTGGGATAAAACCTGCCGGGGACATGAGCCCGTGATTTGGTCGTCTCCAGCGTACAAGAGCCTCCATGCAGGTGACTTGCATCGTATGAAGATCAGTTTTGCTTTGGTAATGAAGCTCTAACTGATTGTTCTCTTGTGCAAAATGGAGTTCATGTTCAAGTTCAAGGCGTTCAATCGCCTTTTGATTCATCTTATTATTGTAAAACTCGAAATTATTTTTACCGCCTTTTTTAACGTGATACATTGCTTTGTCGGCAAATTCTAAGAGTTCATTGGCACTTTTACTATCATCGGGATATATGCTAATTCCTAAGCTTACGGCACTATAAAATTTATGTTTTTTAATCTCAAAAGGTTTTCTCATCTGCTCTATGATACGTTCAGCTGCATGCGCCGCATCTTCAAGACCTATAATCTCTTCTAACAGAAGGGTAAATTCATCTCCTCCGATACGTGAGAGTGAATCCTCTTCTCTGATAACTCCTTTTATACGAGTCGTTACCTCTTTAAGAAAAAGATCACCTACATTATGTCCGTAACTATCATTTATCAGTTTGAAGTTATCCAAATCTATAAACATAATGGCAACTTTCTCTTTATGTCTTTTTGCACGCGAAATGGAATCATGCAGATGATCTTCAAACAATCTTCTATTTGCCAGACCCGTAAGTGCATCATAAAATGCCAGAGAGTGAAAATGCTCTTCTCTCTCTTTTCTTTTACTGATATCTCTAGCAATGATGACATAATTGGTAATATTTTCATCTTCATTGGTAATCGTTGAGATGGTAACAAAAGCGGTATATGTTTCTAAAGTTTTCTTTTGACCTATCAGTTCGCCGTGAAAATGGCCGTCTATCTTTACACGCTCTAAGAGTTCGTTATAAAACTCATCATCATGAAGTTCTGATGAGAGGATTGAGGGGCTTTTTTCTAAAACCTCGTTGCTATCGTATCCAGTCATATTGACAAAGCTATCATTGACATAGATGGTTCTAAATTGATCATTTGTAATCAATATAGCATCTGCAGTTCTTTCGATTACATTTTGTGCTAAGTCTGCTTGAGTATGTAAAATCGTCTTCATCTACCAAACTTCATTAAAGGTTTTATTTTGTACATGTATATCTTTTGAAAGCTCAACGAGTCCAGTCTTTTTCATTACCTTTATAACCTTCACAGGCCAAGTCTTACGGTAGTTAAATGAGTTCTCTCTGCCACCGATAGTCTGAACGAACTCTTTACTGACAGCTTCATCTAGAAGAGCAATTTTTCCTCTGTTTTGTACAATCTTTTCCATCTTTGCTCTTGCTTCACGAAACGGTGCAAACCTGTTTTTTTCATTGATCCATTTTGATGCAAACTCTTCGATACATTGAATGTTAGCTCTTTGTTTCTCTTTTGGATGCAGTAAAAAGTAGTCCAATCTCTTTGTACTTCCGGCTAAGCTTGATGGTCTATAATCTTTTTTAAGACTCGGCGCTCTTTTTTTCATACTTTTGAGATGTTTTTTTACTTCTGATTCTAAAATAAGTACTTCACCGTTATGTGAGGGAAGTGTCACGGGTGGAAGCATAGGATCGTTTTTATTTGCACCAAGACTAAGAATATTTCCCGTGATTTTAGAGATATATCCGCGTCCATACCCAGATTCAACTCCGGCAATGGCTAAAACGGCAGCCGGGGGGATATTGTTTTGCAGGCATATATCTATAGTTTTCTTTATTAGGGGCTCATAAAAATCACGAACATGACTATATTTTCTAAACGAATAAGATGATGCTGCAAGTGCCGTATAGGACAAAGCTATAAACAGTAGTAATCTTATTGATAATTTCATGTTTTTACTTTATAATTCCAAGATGAATGTAATTATAGCGAATCTTTTAATTTTACTACTATTTACTACCGGATGTGCACAAAAACAAACGAAAATTCCTGAGAATTGGAAAGAGATCGATAGTGTTTCACTTTTAGATAATAACACTTTTAAGTATTCTCTTGATGCATTTAAAAAAAGTTGCGTAGCTCTTGCAAAAAATGAACCTTTTAGCTCCATTTGTAAAAATGCTCAAAAGGCAACGGATGCTAAAAGCTTTTTTCAAGACAATTTCGTTCTTAAACCTCTTATTCCTGACGTTAAAAGTGAGTATGAGACACTGATGACGGGTTATTTTGAACCAATGTTGCACGGTAGTCTTACGCAGACTGATCGTTTTAAATATCCGCTTTATGCAACTCCTAAAAATATAGCTGATAGAACGAAGTCGAGAAAAGAGATTGAAAAAGGTAAACTACTAGATAGTCCGATATGTTTCGTTGATGATGTGCTGGATCTATATTTTTTACAGGTTCAAGGTTCAGGTCGCGTAAAACTTACAAACGGCGAGACGATCTTTGTAGGATATGCTGCGCAAAACGGTCATCCATATACCTCAATCGGCAAGATATTGACCTCTTCAAATGAGATAGATGAGGATAAGATTTCACTGCAAACAATTAGAGAGTGGGTAGCGAAGTATCCGCAAAAAAGAGATTGGCTGCTACATCAAAACAGCAGTTACGTTTTTTTTGCAAAAGAGAGTAGGGGGGCTAGCGGTTCTTTGGGCGTGGAGTTAACACCGGAATTCTCCATTGCAGTTGATCCAAGGTTTATCCCGATGGGTTATCCCGTACTTCTTGCAACAGTGCATCCGTTAACAAAAAAGCCGTTTTCTCGCTTAGCTATGGCACAAGATACTGGAGGAGCGATAAAAGGTCCCGTTAGAGCTGATCTTTTCTGGGGACATGGTGAGTATGCAAAAGAGTGTGCAGGCAAGATGAAAAATGACGTTCGGTTGTGGTTATTACTGCCTAAAAAGTAGTTTACAGTTTTATAATCTTTGCACCGTAACCGCCCATATTTGGCGGTGCATCTTCAAAACCGATCACGCTGGGGTGTACTTTTAAAAACTCTTTGACGGCATGCGCAAGTTTTCCTGTTCCGATACCGTGGTAGACAAGAATCTCCTCACTTCCTTGCAGTAGGGCATCTGATATAAATCTATCGAGATTTTCAATCGCCTCTTCTGCACGTTGACCGTGAAGATCGAGTTTTATTGCGGCTCTTTGTTCGCTTGGTTTTACAACGGTAACTTTTGGAGCTGGTTTTTTAAGCTTTTGTGTAAGTTTTAGATCCTTTATCGGAACGCGAAGTTTCATTCCGTCTATCTCAATTTGCGCCTCTTTAGATTTTAGCGATATGACGGTACCTCTATTGTTTCTGTACTTGACGGTATCACCCACTTGAAGTTTTTCTAGCTTCTCTTTCTCGATCTCTTTTTTTGGCAAGCTTTTATGCGCTTTGGTCATCATGCGGTGCGTCTCTTTGAGCGTATGTTTTCGTGCTGCCTGTTTTGCATTTTCAATTGCTCCGCGGTAACTACCCGTAAGTTCGCGCTTTTGGCTCACTAATGTCTCATAGAGATGCTCCTTACTCTCTTTAAGTTCACGTTGCTGCTCTTTTAGCTCTTGAATTCGTCTGTCAAGCTCTTGGTTTTTAAATTTAAGTTCACGCTCTAACTCACTGCTTCGCTCAATCAGTTCATTGAGCCTCTCTTGATCTTCACCGTAGACCTTTTTGGCTTCATTGACTAAATTTGCACCTATTCCGTATCTTTGCGCTGTTTCAAATGCGTAACTCTTACCGATGATGCCTTGTAAAAACTCGTATGTCGGACGACGCTCTTTATCATTGTAGAGTGCCGCCATAAGTGAGACTTCATCATGAAATGCCATGAGTGAAGCAAGGCGTTTATGGTGTGTAGTAATGACTATTTTACTCCCTTTTTTCATGAGCTGTTCAAGAAGAACTTTAAAGAGTGCTGCTGCTTCATCACTATCTGTTCCTAGTTCTATCTCGTCTACTCCCACAAGGATAGAGTTTTCATGCAGCAGTTTACTAAATTCAACCATTCGCCCCGCAAATGTAGATATATCGTTTTGGACACTTTGCGGATCGTCAATGACGGGTACGATCTTTTTAAATGTCCCAATATGCGATTTATGTGCATTAATCGGCATCGGTATAAGATATTTACTTAAAAATGCGGCACTCAAAATGGATTTTAATAGCATTGTTTTTCCACCCGCATTCACACCCGTGATCATAAGCACCGATTTACTAAAGTCAACTGATACTGATTTAGGTTTTGCAATTGCAGGGTGCTTAAATTCACTCAGTACTATCTTATCATCATGTTGGGGTCTGATAATCGAGAGATTTTTTGAAGATGCAAAATGTACTCTTGCTTGGTAGTGATCGAACCTGTCAAACTCTTTATTGATAAACTTTAAAAAAGGCAGCAACTTTTCAAACTCTTTGGATATCTTTTTTGCATGCTCATACAACACCGCTTCGATCTCTTGCTCGATTGATCGTTTTTTTCGATTTAATTTTTGAGATGATTCGGGTACAACGTAGAAGTGACCAGAACTACTTCTTCCTGCGATTGAGCCCTCTAGTACGTGGTTGAAACCCGCACGCATCAGAAGTGCTTCACTGTTTTGGATATAGTGAATTTGAGTATCGACTAGATAGGGTTGCAGTTTTTTTGAAAAAAGTAGTTTTCTATAAGCTCCTCTAATCTCATCTTTCGTGCGCTCAAGATTTGCATGCAGTGAACGCAGCTGTTCGTCACTATCGTGGTTAAACTCTCCCTTATCGTTAAAGAGAGGTTCAATTTCAGAAAAATAATCTGGAATTCTAATATCGTTGAGCCAAGATAAGAGCTCATTCTCAAAAGGAAGTTTTTGCAGATATTTGAAATATTTAATGATAGTTAAAAATGCGTAGATATCATCCAAACTAAGTACACCCATTTTTTTGAGATGCATTAGTTGAGAATCAAGGTTCTTTATCTTTTTAGGCGCGTTAAACTCAAAGTTTTTAAGCTCATCTATAAATCGAAAGTGTCTATTTTGATCACCCTCAATATACAAAGGTTTCTCTCTGCTAAAAAACTCAGAAAATGAGCTTAGAAAAAGCTCAAGATCGAGTTTTACGGATAGTTCGTCACTCTTTATTTGCATTGCTTCTCTGCAATGATAAGCCCTTTATAGGGGCTGTTTTCTAAAGCTACAAAAGAGCGGGAGGTGTAGTTGAAATGTCTGTTTGTCACGTTAATATCTCCGCAAGTTACGGTTTTACCGTGTATAAACTTTTGGAGCATTTTATGTGTAAGTTGGCGCTGCTTATTGTTGTTGTTCTCATACCAAATAGCAGCAATAACTAATACCGCAACAACGGAAACGATGGCAATTTTATCCTGCTTTTGCAGCTCCGTGAAAAGGTGTAAAATGACAAAGAGTATAACAATTGCTACTAGAGCGTAAAAAACCGCTAACATCTGCTAGTCTCCTCTGATCTGATAGGTAATATCTCCGGCACCAAAACCGATAACAAGAGAGTTACTAAATGATGCTATTGTAACATTATCATGCAGTAAAGTCACTTTACCATCTTTTCTATCGATTTTATCGGCGAGAATAAGGTTGAAGTGTGAAAACTCTTTTTCAAAATCGATATCAACAGCCTCTTCTCCTGCTCTCCAAACCGGCAATATGACAAGTGTCGTAACCCCGTCAAAACAGGTTTTAAATTCAGAGAGATTATCGATAGTGCGGCTAAATTTATGCGGTTGCCAGATGGCGATAACATCATTGAATTTTCGCAGTTTTTTATAGGTTTGCACTGATTTCATCGTTACTCTGATCTCTGTCGGGTGGTGACCGTAATCATCAATTACGACCATGTTCGGCTGATCATATATGATGTCAAAACGTTTTTTAATTCCCTTATACGCTCTAATATTAGTCCTAATATCTTCAATACTCATTACATCTTTTGCAGCTAAAATTGCCAGTGCAGCATCAATTGCGATATGTTGACCAAACCCCCAAACGTCAAAAGTTCCAAGATTAAGTAGAGAAAAAGAGGTATAGGGCTGATTATCAATCAGTTTATACTCTATGTTTGTAATATCGCGCGATGGATAGAGTCTGAGGGCATCACCCTCGTACTCACTTAAAAACTCATCTTCAGTGTTGATAACACGTTTTTTAGCGATATCCAAAAACTCTCTATATGCACCGTAAAAACGCTCTAAGTTGTAGTTATAAAACTCCATATGCTCAGGCTCGGCGTTTGTAACGATTGAACAGTAGGGATTGGTGTTTAAAAAGCTTGCATCACTCTCATCTGCTTCAAAGAGTACGACATTGTTTCGCTCATCGTAGCGGGTATTTGATTTGAGTGCCTTACTTTGTGCACCGATGATGGTTGAGCCCTCCATGATAGAGGCTAAAATTGCAGTAGTCGTGCTCTTTCCGTGCGCACCTGCAACGGAATAGACCTTTTTATCTTTGAGTATAAAGGTAAGTGCTTCACTTCTGCACATTACTTTAATGCCTAATTCATGTGCACGAACGATCTCTACATTGTCAGGTTTAATAACGGCAGAGTGGATAACAAGTTCTTGATCTTTTATGATAAAAGCGTTGTGTGGAACATCCACACGTATTCCTAAACTTTGCAACTCTTTAGTGATCCCCGTAATATAAACGTCTGAACCGCTAATTTCATGTCCTTCGGACAAAAGGTGCTTTGCAAGTCCTGATATTCCTATACCGCCAATTCCAATAAAGTGAATTTTCATAACTACTATTCCTTGTTATGATAGAGTCTGTAGAGCTCTTTGAGGGTTTTTGTTTTTGCATTGACAAATTCCTGCACACCCTCTTTATATCTATCCATAAAGATCGCCCCCTCATCATCTTTGAGCGCATCTAAATCAATAAATTTTTCAACGAACTCATCAAAGCTGATATGTTCGGCCGCACCTATAGCATGCAGTTGCATTGAAAAGCGAATGGTACTATCTTCAACTAAAACATTGAGCATAAAAAAAAGCTCACTTGCCCCTTTAAAATCATTGTTGCTATAGTGATTTATCGCATACTCATAGAGTGCTCTTAGTGTATAGAGTTCCTCTTCGTTATCGAGTGCAAAGAGATTTTTTTGTTCTAGTTTGCCTGCTAGGTTTTCCAGTGCTACCTCTAAGATATTTTGATAGATGTTATTGATTCGCTCTTCACTATCTTGAGTTCCGCTTAAAATATCTAAGACCTCGTAAAGATCGATAAGTCTTTTTGATTGCAGGGCATTTTGTTCAAGCTCATTAAGTTTGAGTACAAATTGTGGATCGTTTTTATTCTCAACCATTCATTGCATCCAGTGTATGTTTAATTCTTGTAAGTGCGTCGCGTGTTTTTGTAGGATTTTCAACAAGTGCAATTCTTACATAACCTTTTCCGGCACCTTCACGCCCTAAAAATGAACCGGGGAGTACCTTGACATTGTAATTTTTATAAAGAGCTTTAGTAAACTCTAGATCATCGTTCACTTTTAGCCAGATATAAAAAGTTGCTTCAGGCGGTGTGATACCTAATATTGAGCGAGCCAGTTTCATATTCTGCTCATACACCTTTCTTGAATCTTCTACATGATCGTCATAGCTCCATGCAATGGTTGCAGCACGTTGCAATGGAAGCGGTGAGGCTGCACCTACATAGGTTCTATACTGCATATATTTTTTTAAAATTGTTTTGTCACCTGCGATAAATCCGCTTCTAAGTCCGGGTGCACTGCTTCTTTTTGATAGTGAATTGACAACAAGAATATTTTTTAGTTTCGTGTTTCCAACTGAGTGTGCTGCATCAAGCAAGGAGTGCGGTTTTTCATCAAAATAGATCTCGCTATAGCACTCATCGCTTAAGAGAACAAAATCATTTTCTATTGCAGAACGTACCCACTCTTGAAGCTCTTTTAAACTTAAAACTGATGCCGTTGGATTATTTGGAGTATTAATGATAACTAGATTACAATCTTTGAGCCTTGCATCATTTGGATCGGGTCTGAAACCGTTTTCATCATTTAGATGTAAAAAGTGCAGTTTTGCCTTTGAAGCGATGGCGGCACCTTCATATATTTGATAGAAAGGATTAGGACACGCCATCTGCGGATTTTCAAATTCACTTAAAAAGAATTGCGGAAAGTTAAAAAGAACCTCTCGTGTTCCAAACGTCGGGATGAGTTCGTCAACTTCAAGCGTTATACCAAATCTTCTTTGGATAAAGCCTAGCATTGCTAGTTTTAGTTCAGATTCTCCTGCAGTTTTTGGATACTTATTTAACAAAGGGGTACTTTTGATAAACTCCTCTTGTATAAAATGAGGTGTCTGAAATTGGGGTTCACCGATTGTCAGATTAATTGCATCAAGTTCACAAAGGGTAGGGTTGTTCTCCAAAAGTTCATTAAGTTTTTCAAATGGGTACTGTTCAAACTGCATACGATTAGCTCACCGGTAATTTGAATTTTTGTGTATTTAACTCTCCCTCTTCATCGAAAAAGAGGTAGTAGAGGTAATCTTTTTTTACAGGATACTCTGTTAGATATCTAAGTGCTAAATTTGCTTGCAAGGATGCTATATGCATAACGATAGGTGCTGCTATGCCTGCGGGCTTCTTTTCGGTAATCTTAAAAACGTCAAATGAAGCTTTATCAAAGAAACAGACCTGACCGTTATAGGCTTCGACTGAGCCGTAAATCCAAGGGGTATTGGATGCTTTTGCAAATTCATCAATTTTTGCACGTGAAGGAAGATTATCCGTTGCATCGATGATAAGGTCAACCTGTATAGCTCTTTTGGAAAATGCATCCAGATCTTCATTGTAAGGTATGCCCTTTACATAGGGACATCGTGATTCAATTAAAGAGGCAACAACTTCAGATTTTGGCTTACCTTCATCTCCGGTTTTAAAGGCAATTTGACGGTGTATATTATGAAGACTCACTTCATCAAAATCAACTAAATGCAATTCACCTATACCACTAGAGCCCAATGCAATCGCTAAAGAGCTTCCAAGACCGCCGCATCCGATAATGGCAACTTTTTTACTCTGTAAATTAAGCTGAGTCGTTTCACCCCAAAGCTGTACCTGTCTATGAAAGTATTCTAACATTAGCTCTTCCTTTTTTGTAATAATTGATTAAAATGCCAATCTTTTCTGGCTAGTTTTACCTCTTCTTTTGAGAGCGTTGCAACCATAAGTTCCTCTTTATCGGTTAAAAACTGCTCTATATCCCCGTTAGGAGAGATAGCAAGAGAATCACCGTAGAAAACCCATGGTCCGTCTTTACTTTTATACTCGCCTATTCTGTTTGCACGAAGCACATAGCAGTTGTTTGTAAATGCACGCATTTGACAGAGCTGTCTCCACCTGTTATTTGAGCCAAACGTTGAACTTGTAGGCAACAGCACAGCATCTATCTTCTTTTCATTTACTTGTAACCAAAAGTTGTCAAAGTGTAACTCAAAGCCGCTTATGATTGCAAATTTCATCCCCTTATAGGTAAAACTGTGAATATCTTGTAACTCTTTGACCTCATTATCAAAAAATTTAGCCTCATTCCAATGAGAATAGTCCATTAGTATCTGCTGATGATAATAAAATGTTTTTCCGTTAGGCATTACACGTGCTATGGTTTTATAGATTTTTGAAGATTTTACTTGAATAATAGGTGCAACTAAAACCATATTGTACTCTTTAGCAAGTGATTTTAGTGATGCTATTTGGTGGCTGCTTTGCTCTTTTATCATAGTCTGACTCATTGATTCAAGCTCTTTAAAAAAGCTACTAACGATATATTCGCCAAGCATAAGAAGTTCAACATTCTGAGAAGATGCAATTCTTAAATAGTAGTCCAGTTTTGCACTGTTTAACCCGATAGAGCCTAGTTGTAAAATAGCAGTTTGTACCATCTGAGAACTTTTTTTGGAATTAAAGGTGCTATTATAGCACTATGAAACTGCTACTTATCTGCTAAGTTCTATAAAATTTATCTGTAGGGCTATATAGCTTTAACTTTTAAGTTAAAAATCTATCATGTAACTCCTGGGTATCTAATTTTTCTAAAACTCTTTTATTGTACATTTCAAAACTCTCATTCTCAAGTTTGTTCTCTTTATACTCTTGAACAATGTTTTTAACAATAAATTTAGCACGAGAAAGAGGGATAGATTTAAAAACTTTTTTTGCCTCTTTTGCCTCAAAACTTGCATAACCGCCTAGGAAAATATGAACGCCGTCTACGAAGTTACCGTTTTCATCTTTTGCTTTACAACCCTCAAATCCGATATCGGCAATTCCGTGAATCCCGCATCCTTTAGGACAAGCCGACCAGTGAAGTCTGACTTTTCCTGAATCCATTGGAACCTCTTTGTTTAGAAATTTAGACATCTCTATAGCATCAGGTTTATTAGGTATTACTCCAAAACTACAAGTTGCGGTACCTGCACATGCGATTTGATGATTAAAGTAGATATTGTGAAATTTGTCATATTTTTTATAAAGAGATGAATTCTTAATATCTTCAATTTTTTCATTGTCGCTGATAATATAAAAACTCTGTTCTACTGAGAGTCTGATCTCAGAACTATTGTTTTTTGCAACTTCAGATGCCTCTATCATGTCTGAGCCGCTAAAGATACCTGAGGGTATGGAAAAGAGTAGAGCTGATTTGTTATTGTCTAGTTCTACATATCCATCATCTCCTATTTGATGCTCTTGTGTTAGAAGAAGATCACCACTCGTCTCTAAAATATTTCCTGTTTTTTCATTGATACTTTCTGCAAATGTCTGCATTCCAACTGATTCAATCAAAAAGTAGAGTCTGTTTTTATTTCTGTTATCACGAAATCCAAAAGTTTTAAAGAGTTCAATAATTGTTTGGAAAACTCTTTTCACTTCATTAGGTTTTACAAAAAGACCGCTATCCATCGCTTGAACACCCACTTTACCTCCAAGAAAGAGGTTAAAACCGTAGTTATCCCCTTTCTTTGCCGGAACAAAACAGCAATCATGTCCAAAAATATTACAGTCATTGATTCCCGTACCTAAAATTGCAGTATTAAATTTTCTTGGCAGTATCCCTATCCACTCTTCGCGTTTTAAAAATATCTCTTGTATATCCTCGATGATCGGCATACACTCGATGTAACTCTCTTTAGAGACTCCGTCAAATGATGAGGTGACGATATTTCTAAAGTTATCTATTCCTGTTTGAAAAGTTGTTATCCCTACGGAGTTCAATATCTGTAAAACCGAATGAAGTGATTTAAAGGGGATATAGCGCAGTTCTATTTGTTGTCGTGTCGTAATATCAATATAATCTTCACCGTACTGTTTAGCGATTAAACCGATAGCTTTAGCTTGTTCGTTGCTTAGTCTTCCGCCTGGAATACGAAGGCGGATCATAAATTTTTCATCCCCTTTGTCAAAGAGACCAAAACATTTTAAAAAGAACTTACTATCTTCATCTTTTAAATTCTCATATCCGTTTTGACAAATAGTTTCAAGCTCATCAAGTACGGAAATAGCAGGTTTTAACTCTTTTAATTTTTCAACTTTATTAATTTTTGTATTTCTTTTTGCAGATGCATCATGCAATTTTTTCATTATATGTTCCCTTATCTTGATTTGTGTAGTGTGGAAGAATTTCATGTAGGGCCACGACTTCGCCAAAAACTATAATGGCCGGTCTTTGAACACCTTGACTCATGGAAATAAGCTCTTTTAGCATTCCTGTAATTACTCTCTGATTTGCTCTTGAAGCGTTAGCGACAATTGCCACTTTTGTCTCTAAATCTATACCTAATTCATTTGCTTTTTGAAATATCTCTTCAACTCGTGACAGTCCCATTAAAACGATAGTAGTGTGATTTTTGATTTTGAGCATCTCGACCCATTCTAGATTAACTCTATTTCCTGCTAGGTGTGCAGATACTATTGAAAAATTTGTTGCATAGCCTCTTGCAGTCGGCGCTATACCTGCACTTGAAGGTCCTGCAATAGCTGAGGATATACCCGGTATGACTTCAACTTGAAATCCATGCTCCATGAGCATCATTGCTTCCTCTACGCCTCTACCGAAGATATAGGGGTCACCTGATTTTAGTCTGGCTACGTGTAAGCCTTTATTCGCGTAATCAAGTAAAAGTGAATTGATCTCATCTTGCGTGTAGGAGTGATACCCTTTTCTTTTTCCAACATAGATTTTCATTGTTGTGCTAGGGATAAGCTCTTCAATCTCACTGCTTATCAAGTTGTCTATAAGCACGACATCAGCCTCTTGTATAGTTTTATACGCTTTGATCGTTAAAAGTTCAGGATCACCGGTACCGCAACCAACCAGTGAAATTTTTGCTAAAAGTTTTCTTGTCTCTTCTCTTGTTTGAACTGCATTGATATAACCTTTTTTTCTTAAATCTGCTTTTTTATCGGTAAAATTTTCTAGCTCTTTTGGCAGAATATTTTTAATTTTATCTCTTACCACTTGCGAAATCGTAGGTGATGCACCGCTAGAACTTACGGCAACTTTTAATTTTCCGTAGTTAATCAAAGAAGCAAAGTAGAAGTCACAAAGTTGGGGCTTATCAACTACGTTTACAAGCAGATTTTTCTCTCTTTTAATAGAGGCTAGTATCTCATAAACATTGTCATCACCCGTAGCATCAATTACGGTATCGTAATCAGCTATATCTTCCTTTTTAAACTTTTTAATCGTAATTTTTGATGAATATTGCTCTATATCAGAATTGAGTTTTTCTGTAATGATTGAAAACTCTATATTGTTGTTAAAAAGTACGCTTGCTTTTTGTAGGGCTACTTTTCCTGCTCCAAGCAGTAGTATTTTTTTATTATTCAAAACTATCGGTAGTGTTCCCATGTCTGTACCTTTTTTTGTTGCAATTGAAAGCGTTATCATGACATTATTTTAGATGTTTGTAATCATTCTATTGACTAAAAATTAATCATTTATATGCATCGTGTATAGTGCTATTTTAAGGAGTGTTTTTTTCACAGAGAAATTTTTTTATTTCAGATTAAATCTAATATGTTATCCTCTAGGTACTAACAATTATATTCTGCGTTAAACTGTTAATACAATCATAAATAATCAATTTGTGCTTATTCACTGTTTCGTTGCTACACAGTTTGTAATTTGGATTATCAAAAGGAACTATGTTTATGAAAATTGCTCAATCAATTCTAGATGAGACGAAAAGATTAGCACAGAGATGGCAAGAGCAGATTACAAATTCTATAAGTTCTGATGAAAAACGTTTTCATGATATGATGAAAAAGATGCTTGATGATCCAAAAAACAAAATTTTTCTCATTGAACTACTTGATCAAAGTTTTCGCTCAAACAACCCACATCGTATAGCTGATCAGCTTGAATATATTTTTGAAAAATATGATGGTACAGATATCTTTACTGCGTTTGAAAACTTTTTACTCCTGCTTTTTCGATATATAGGAATTGCATCACCGAGTATCTCGGTACCCCTGTTCATTAAGTATCTTCGCAACGATATTAGCAATATTGTTATCAAAGGGGAGACTTCTGCGTTAAATGAACATCTAAAACTGAGAAGAAGTGAAGGGACACGAGTCAACATCAATATTATCGGCGAAGTAGTTTTAGGTGAAGAAGAGTCAATGCTACGCATACAGAAGTATACAAAAGTTCTAGAGAATCCCTTTGTAGATTATGTTTCAATCAAGATTTCAACTATATTTTCGCAAATTTCACCGATGGCTTATCGTTGGAGTGTTGAGCAGTTAAAAGAGAGACTTCGGACGGTTTATAAAGCTGCTATGGAAAATCCTTTTTATGATAAAGAGGGTATTGAACACCAAAAATTTATAAATCTTGATATGGAAGAGTACCGTGATGTTCATTTAACACTTGATGCCTTTAAAGAGACCCTTATTGAAGAGGATTTTATGAATCTTCATGCAGGAATTGTACTGCAATCGTATCTTCCAGATTCATTTGAGTTGTTAAAAGAGCTTTGCACTTGGGCGCAGGAACGTGTAAAAAATGGAGGTGTCCCCATAAAAGTAAGACTTGTTAAAGGTGCAAATCAAGAGATGGAGCTAACAGAAGCGAGTTTGAGAAATTGGGAGTGCGTTACCTATTTGGATAAAGCTGATACGGATGCTAACTATAAGTTGATGATGAATTATCTGTTGGATGAAAATATTGCGCCTTTTATACATGTAGGTATCGCTTCACACAATCTTTTTGACCATGCATTGGCTCTGCTACTTGCAAAAGAGAGAAGAGTAGAAAAATATCATACGTCTGAAATGCTTGAAGGGATGAGTGAAGCTGCGTATCATCTATTTAAACAAGAGGGAATGGATGTTATTCTCTATGCACCTACGGCAACGGCAAAAACTTTTACAAATGCTATCGCATATCTTGTACGAAGGTTTGATGAAAATACGGCAGAACAAAACTTTCTTCGTCATAGTTTCGGACTAAAAGTACAAACGCCCCCTTGGGATATTTTAGTCAAAAGCTTTGATGATGCGATTGAGCGATTAGAGAGTATTCGTTTAAAACCATTTAGAGAACAAGATAGAAATGCTTCACTAAATAGGAGGCAGATAGATATAGATAAGTATCAGTTCATAAATGAAAGTGATACGGACTTCTCTCTTGCTCCAAATCAGCAGTGGGCTTCAAAAATAGTGCAAAAGTGGAAAAATATCTCAAAAGAGGGAGGATTTAATGCGCATGCGGTTATCGCAGCAGAAGAGCTTGCTTTAGAAAATCCGATTGAGGTAATTGATAAGTCCCAGTTTCATGAAAAGGTTATAGTCGGAAGCTACTCCAATGCAACGACTGATCAGATTGAAAGGGCACTTCAAATCGCTAAGGATGATCCTGACGGTTGGAGAACTAGATCGCTAAGAGAACGTAAAGAGATTTTAATGCAAGTTGCAGATGTAGTAAGAGAGAAACGTGGTGATCTTATCGGTGTGGCAGCAGCCGAAGTAGGAAAGATTTTTAGTGAGACAGATGTAGAAGTTTCTGAAGCTATTGATTTTCTAAACTTTTATCCCCAGAGTGTAGAGAAGTTTAATGCAATAGAAGCCATTGCAACAACGGCTAAAGGGGTTGGTTTGGTAATCAGCCCTTGGAATTTTCCGGTTGCCATTCCCGTAGGAGGTGTAACGGCATCTTTAGCTGCAGGTAATACCGTTATTTTAAAACCCTCTTCAGATTCCGTTTTAAGTGCCTATGCATTGTGTCAATGTTTTTGGGAAGCGGGAATTAGTAAAAATACTCTCCAGTTTGTTCCTGTTAGCGGAAAAGTTGCTGGCGAGAAACTTATACCTAGCAAATTAATCGATTTTGTTATTTTTACCGGATCAGAAGGTACCGCTTACGAGATGCTTAAAAGGCGTCCGAATTTACATTTGAGTGCAGAGACAGGCGGAAAAGATGCAACTATCGTTACGGCTATGGCGGATCATGATCAAGCTATTAAAAATGTAGTTGCTTCGGCTTTCAATAACTCAGGTCAAAAATGTTCCGCTACCTCTTTACTTGTTCTAGAAAGAGAGCTGTATGAAAGCAGTGAATTTAAACAGACACTCATTGATGCTACAAGTTCTCTAAATGTCGGCTCTGTTTGGCAATTGCAAAATCGAATAGGACCATTGGTACGAAGGCCTTCTGGAAATCTGAAAAGGGCATTGGAATATCTAGATGAAGGTGAAAAGTGGGAGATTGCTCCTTCATTAGCTCAAAATGATAATCCTTTTATGTTAAAACCATCTATCAGATGGGGTACGAAGAAGAACTATTTTTGCCATTTAAATGAACTTTTCGGTCCCGTTCTATCTGTTATGTGTGCTGATGATTTAGATAGTGCCATTGACATAGTGAATTCAACGGGATATGGTTTGACATCTGGTCTGGAGAGTCTTGATGAGAGAGAACAAAAGTATTGGACTGAACACTTAAAAGCAGGAAATCTATATATAAATCGTGGAACTACCGGAGCAATAGTGCTTAGACAGCCTTTTGGAGGTATGGGAAAATCGGTAATCGGGATCGGTAAAAAAGCAGGCGGATTTAACTATGTGTCTCAATTTATGAATTTTGATATAGATGTAAACAGTATCACCCAGATAGCTGGGCACAATTTTAGTAAAGCGATAGATTCATTGAGCGATTTTTTAGACTCAGACAAAATAGAATGGCTTGATCTAATGGCAGGAAGTTTTGCATACTGGTACGAAAAAGAGTTTTCAGCTGAACATGATTATGTAGATATCCGAGGAGAGAGTAATAGTATCCGCTATTTAAATGTGAAAAATACAGTTATAAGAGTAACAAAAGATACTAAAATCTACGAGTTAATAGCCTCAGTCATTGCAGCCAAGACTGTTGGTGCAAATGTTACTGTTTCAACTTTAAAAGAGAATCTACCTGATTGGTTTGAAAAAAGTGCCTATTATTTGATGGAAGCAAGTGATGAAATTCGCTACGAAGATGATGAAACAGTTATTAAAAATCTGGAGTCGGTTTCTAGAGTTCGTTGTTTAAATAAAACTGATCTTTCAGTTAGCGTGCAAAGAGCGGCAAATGAAAAGGCTGTTTTTATAGCATCAGATCCCTTCGTTGCTCATGGTCGCATAGAGCTCATGAATTATTTGATGGAGCAGAGCATAACAAATAGTTACCACAGGTATGGAAATCTTGGCTTACACGCTCTTAAAAAAGGAGAAAAATAATGGATATTGCAGTACTGATCTCATTTGGTATGTATATGTTCGTCATGGTAGCAATTGGCTTATATTTCTATTTTAAGACACAAAATTTAAGCGATTATGTTTTAGGAGGTCGTGGATTGGGACCGGGTGTCACCGCTTTGAGTGCAGGCGCATCGGACATGAGCGGTTGGCTTCTTCTTGGACTTCCCGGTATGATGTATAGAGACGGGATTGTAGGGAGTTGGATTGCACTTGGGCTACTTATCGGGGCATATCTTAATTGGCATTACGTTGCACGTCCATTAAGAATGTTTACACACCGCTTAGGTGATTCCATTACAATTCCAGATTATTTTTCTAATCGATTTGGGGATGAACAGAACCATCTAAGAGTTATTACCGCAGTGGTAATTTTGTTTTTTTATACACTATATACATCCTCTGGATTGGTAGGAGGGGCGAAACTGTTTGAAGCGACATTCAATCTTGATTATTCAACAGCACTCGCTATAGGAACTATTATCATTGTATCTTACACATTTTTAGGAGGTTATAACGCAGTAAGTTGGACCGATTTTATTCAAGGTATTTTGATGATGTTGGCATTAGTTATTACGCCTTTGGTTGTAATATCTGAAACAGGAGGAGTGTCAGCCTCCATTGAACTTATTGAAAAAGTAAATCCAAGCCATGTAGATATCTTTTTTGGTGCGTCATTTATAGGTATTGTATCTTTAATGTCGTGGGGGCTTGGGTATTTTGGTCAACCCCATATTTTAGTTCGCTTCATGTCCATTCGAGATGAGGATGAGATGCATATTGCTAAAAGAATAGGTATGAGTTGGATGGGATTATCTATAATCGGATCACTTGCTGTGGGTTTTTTCGGTCTTGCTTATGTTGTAGATACCGGAGTTGATTTGCGTGATAGTGAAAAGGTATTTATAACGCTTTCACAACTTCTATTTAATCCTTGGATCGCCGGATTTTTATTAGCCGCAATTTTAGCAGCCATCATGAGCACTATTGATTCTCAACTTCTTGTATCCTCTTCGGTTTTGACACGCGATATCTATCATGCAGTTCTAAGAAAAGATGCATCTTCAAAAGAGTTGGTGTGGGTGGGAAGAGTTACCGTAATCGTTATTGCACTTATTGCGTGGCTACTTTCCATGGATAAAAATGCAACTGTTTTATCGCTTGTGGCATATGCATGGGGTGGTTTTGGCGCGGCATTTGGTCCATTGATTATATTATCTTTATATAAACGTAAAATTACGAAGCACGGAGCAATAGCGGGGATGATAACAGGTTCATTAACTGTCATCATATGGAAACAGATTGAAGGCGGTATTTTTGATCTCTATGAACTTTTTCCTGGATTTATTTTTGCATGGATCGCTATATTGATTGTAAGCAGGGTAACTAAACATGCGCCCGAAGTTACGTTGAAAATTTATGATGAAACTAGAAAAAATTACAAATATAAAAAAGGAGATTTATGAGACGAATAGTTATTAAAGTAGGAAGTGCAGTATTGACTGAAAACAATAAAATTGCGCAAGAACGTATGCTGAATTTAGTAACGATGATAGCAAATTTGAAAAAAAAGTTTGATGTTATACTTGTTACTTCCGGTGCAGTAGCTGCCGGGTATGGTGCATTAAAACTAGATAAGAGCAAACAGATAGGTAAAAAAGCTTTGGCAGCTGCAGGACAGCCAATTTTAATGACAAACTATAAAAAGAAATTTGATATTTATGAAATTGATACGGCGCAGATACTTTTAACAGAAGATGATTTTGATTCAAGAAAAAGAACGAAGATGTTTCAAGAGATAATAGATGCACATTTAGAAAATGATATTTTACCGATTGTCAATGAAAATGATATCACCTCTACACCTGAGCAACTTTTTGGCGATAATGATCAGCTTTCTGCAAATGTTTCTTACGCGACGGATGCTGATCTACTGATAATATTAAGTGACATTGACGGTTATTACGATAAAAATCCGCGTGAACATGAAGATGCAAAACTCTATAAAGTTTTAAATGAAGTTCCTCAAAAAGAGTTGCATTCTGATAAAACTCCTAACGACGAGTTTGCTACGGGAGGAATAGTAACGAAGTTAAAAGCAGCCGATTTTTTACTAAAGCATAATAAGAGAATGCTTTTGTGTAATGGATTTAATCTTGATGCAGCGAAATCATTTTTACTTGAAGATGAACATACACTCGGAACACTTTTTGAACCACAATGAACCTATAAATGAAATAGGTTCACTAGTTATAGGTTTCGGTTCTATTTCTAGAACCCATCTCAAAAATGCCTCATAAGTATCAAAATACATCCAAGTTGCACAAAACCTTGATAATTAGCTAAATGATATTCCCATCTAGTCTGTATTCTTCTGTAGTTTTGAAGCCATGCAAAT
>Ga0316207_10000295_pt1 | contig 92417 bp, 80 predicted proteins | sample 6weekpyrite_MG_FD_204943 | JGI IMG/M metagenome (GOLD analysis project Ga0316207, IMG submission 204943) | Microbial mat bacterial communities from mineral coupon in-situ incubated in ocean water Damariscotta River, Maine, United States -... | ecosystem: Environmental > Aquatic > Marine >...
TAAAAAAGTCGCCATTACGGCCTGCATGAGAAAATTTATTACCATGCTTAATGCTATGGTGAGGGACAATTGTGTATGGGCTTATTGATCTTTACTCAGGGGGTTGACGCCACAGTCGCTTGTTATGCCCCATTATTTTTATTGTTCTCAATAATTGCACCAACAACAGAGCCGCGCACAGTTGGACTCCATAATTTTGCTCCATTTCTTGAGCGACCTTCTTCAGCGAGCTCCGCTATTTTCAATAACTCAAGCGTATTTAATGCTTCACTAGGCTTCTGTGACGTTTCTTTTGCTACGCCTCCTATTGAACGCCATGCCCATTTAGCATTATGTAGGGCTAATAGCGCTTTCTCTGCGTTAGGGTCTTTTTCTTTAAGTTCTAATATCTCTTGCGGCAATCCCTCAGGCTCTGATTCTATTTCTGGCTCTGTTTCTTTAAGTTTAATTATCTCGAGATCATTGCCCATGCTCTTTACTTCATCCCGTAATTTTGCAGTGATCCCGCCACCACTAAATTCTTTGAATGAGTCAAGCTTTAAAAACACTAAAGCCAAGGCACCAACAACAGTGAAACCTGCAAGCTCCGCCGGTTTTCCTATAAGCGCAAGAAAGTATGCTAGGGCAACGTATATAACGATAGCAATTATGTAATGATTATTATTCATGTTGCTTCCCTTATCATGGGGCATAACTTTCGAGCTCACGTGCATGCGTAGCATGTCTCGTGTAGCGAGTTGTTATGCGTGACGACGTTATCAACGACTTCTCTCCATCATGCATGCAGTGAGTTGGCTTCAATATCTTTCCTTTTAGAACGCACGTAAGTAGGCGTTATAAGGTTGCAGCTAAAGCGTCGTCTGGCGATGTACACATTAGCTAGCTATGTGTCACTCGCTCCGCGTCGCTTTACATTATCATTTTTTTGTCGCTTTTCTTGCCATCTCTAGGATGTTTTTATTGTCAGCCTTTTTCTTATACTGCTATGTTGCTTTTGAGTTACGTCTCGATACTTCCTAGCCCGCTATAACTATAAGTAGTGGACCTAAAAAGCCGCTTACAACCGGCCTTTTGGGTCAAATAAAAATCCATTTTTAACATTTGTTTTTATGAAATCAATTAGTTAATAATCAATCAGGGTTGTTATTAGTCCTAATAACCCAATGTTAAGTGTCGCGCGCTAACTCCAGCTTGCTAGCTCAGAACGTAATTCATCAATTGCTTGTTTAGTTAATACGCTACGTCTGTCATCACACAAACGCCCATCTAATGATGCTGATAATGCGCGTGCGGTTTCTAACATACCGTCAAAGGCTTCAAGAGGTGCGACAGGGTTAGGCAAGGACATCATGAGTAGTAAAGCCGGTGTTGTTAGCTCATCCATTTCCGCAAGATTAAATGTACCTGGCTCAACGGCATTAACTAAACTGAAGATACTTTTGTTGTTGACGCCTAAGCAGTGAAAGACATTCATGTCACCATACTGCATACCTAAGTGCATCAAACTGCTTAAAATATCCGGCCCACTAAACGTGGCGCCTTCTCGTGCTAATACATGCACCGCAATAATTCGTTCCGGTTGATGGATTGTACTCTGGGGTTCGATTTCAGGCATATCCATATCGCCCATTTCTACTTGAGATAAGTCTTGATCAGAAGAAATTATTTCTTCAAGGGCCTCTAATTCTGTGGTGATGTCATCAATGGGATCTGCGTTTAATTCAGGGTCAGAATCAAGATCAAGATGCGTTCCTTCATCTTCAGGAACTTCGCTTGTTGCAGGGGTGATTTCTTCAGTTAGACTGGCTTCAACTTTAGATTGCCAATCATCTTCATCATCCGGCATGATTTCATTACTGAAATCAATTGCAGCAGTATCATCCTCTACAAGTGATTCATCAGACTCATCGATATCGTAGGTATAATCTTGTAATGTCGAATCGGTTTCCAAGTCACCACTATTTCTGCCAATAGTGTGTGGTTCAGCGTCATCTTCCCCAACACCACCCCAGCGTGCGTAACGTGTATCTTCCTTGCTGCGTTTAACCCGCTCCCATGCATAAATCAATGCAATAAAAACAGCGCCAAGAATTAACAATATTGTGCGCAACGAATCCATTAGCGCTCCTAAGAAATATTATTACGAATCAATACGACCCATTTATAATTTTAAACTAAACTACATTGCAGCCAAGGTGGCAGCTTCATCAATATCAACGCTCACCAATCTAGAGCAACCTGGCTCATTCATGGTAACACCCATCAATTGACCTGCCATCTCCATTGTCACCTTGTTATGACTAATAAAGATAAACTGGATATTATCTGACATTTCTTTAACCAGATCACAGAAGCGACTGACGTTTGCATCATCAAGCGGCGCATCAACCTCATCAAGCATACAAAACGGTGCAGGATTCAGTTCAAAAATAGCAAACACTAAAGCGACAGCGGTTAATGCCTTTTCACCACCTGATAATAGGTGAATCGTGCCATTACGCTTACCGGGTGGGCGCGCCATGATGGTAATACCCGTATTCAAAAGATCGTCGCCTGTTAACTCCATGTAAGCGTGACCGCCACCAAATAGACGCGGGAACATTCGTTTAATGCCATCATTCACTTTGTCATAGGTTTCTTTAAAGCGTGCACGCGTTTCACGATCAATCTTGCTAATCGCATTTTCTAATGTAGTTAAAGCCGCAATAAGATCTTCAGTTTGCTTATCAAGGTATTCTTTACGTTCAGAACGTTCTTTGAATTCATCGATTGCGGCTAGGTTAATCGCACCAAGACGTTGGATACGATTTTCAAGTTTAGTCGCCTGCTCAGCCCACACTGATTCGTTCGCATCGTCGGGAAGACCTTCATAAAGTTCTTGTAAGACAAAACCTGTTTCATCAATCTGTTCCTGTAATGTTTGCAAGCGTACATTGATACCTTGGAAGTCCATCCGTAGTTGTTCGAGTTGACTCCGAACTTCCTGTACTTTTCGATCAGCATTACCACTATCATCTGTGGTTTCACGCATGCCATGTTCAATATCCTGAACCGCTTTACGTGCCGCATTTAAATGTTCTTCAACTTGTTGGCGTGATTTTAATGATTCAGCCAGCTCTTCTTCCATTTCTTTTAATGGTGCATCACTATCATCTAATTGCTGTTGCAATTCATTGCCACGCTGCCGCAAGGTATTTAATTGTGACTCAATACGCTGCATCGCATTACGCGTTGAACTTAGTTCTGTGCTAATCGACTCCATTTTTAAAGCATACTGATGTGCTTCATCATGGTCACGACGCGCTTGCTCACGCGCTTGGTCTAATTGCGCACGCAAATTATCACGACGTTGCTCTAATTCTCCACGCTGAGCTTCAATTGCTTTCGCTGCTTCCTCAGCTTCTTGTAAACGACCTTTCGCTGAATCAACTGCCTGAGTATCAGACTCAAGCAAATCGCCCAATTCGGTTAATTGATTCTTAATATGTGTCGCACGCGAACGTAATTGTTCCAAGCGTGTTTCTCGATTACTTAATTCTGCATTAATTGCCGAGAGTTGCTGGTTCGCTGTATCCAGTTCTACTTGCAGTTCATCGCGGCGACGTTCGTGTCCATGTAAAGCATCACGACCTTCATCGAGTAAACGTTGTTGTTCAGCAACCTGATTACCCAGCTCACTTATTTTTTGCTCGGTTTCACGAATTTCCTGTTCACGCTGTAAAACCCCTGCACGTTCATCTGCATTACGGGTCATTCTCAACCAGTTAGGACCAACCCACACACCATCTGCTGTGACAACCGACTCATGTGATGCCAAACTGCTGCGCAATGCGAGCGCTTGTTCAACCGTCTCTGCTGTGTAGACACCCGCTAACAACGAATTTAGTGACCAATCTGATGTTACAAACTCAGATAACGCCGGTGCAATATTATTACTCGCAGCTGAATTCACATTCGCAGATTTATCAATAAGACCCAACACACCCTTGTCTAATGTAGATAACGCCGTGCCAAGGCTTCCTGTTTGCTCAACGCCAATTGCTTGTAAGTGGAAACCTAATACGGTTTCAACTGCGGTTTGCCAATGCGATTCTACTTTTATCGATTCAGCAAGTCGTTTCGCATCATTCAGCTCATGCTTGCCTAACCAGTCAGTGATATCTGTATCACCTTTTCCTAAGGCATCTTCTTGTAGTGCTTTTAAAGATGCTTGGCGGCCTTGTTGTTCTTGTTGTTCACGTCGAGCCGTATCAAGTGCGGTTACATGCGATTCATTATGTTCACGTTGGCTAGTGATTTGTTGCTGACACTCAATCAATTGCTGCGATTTGCTTTCAATAGCATTCGCCGCATTACTTCGCTGTTCAGTTAAACCTGCGATCTCACGCTCAAGCTCATCGCCCCCCAATTGCTGAAGCTCATCTTGATAGCGTGTCACACGCATATGCAGTTGCTGCTGATGATCTTCCAAATGCTGAATACGCGTTTGTTCTACTTGTACTGTCTTACCGGGTTCTGCCGCGCTATGCGTAAAACCTTCCCAATCTATTTGCCAGTCATGCATAGCCTCTTCAGCAGCGGCCAATGTTTTAGCAGATGATTGTTCTGTTTGACGCGCCTGTTCCAGAGCTGGTTTTATTTCTGCCTGTGTCGTATTTAGTTCTGTAATGCGCGCTTCGTCAGCGGTTAACGTTTGCTGCGCTTCTGCAAGTGTTTCTTTTAGTTCTGCTGCATCAGCCTGCAATTGCTGACGTTTTTCTTTGCTGTGTTGAATCGCTTGTTCAACACGTGCCACGTCGGCACCTAATTTGTAATAGTTTCCTTGAACCTCATTAAAGCTATCGTGCGCTTCAGTGTGCTGTTCACGCAAACCTTCAAGTTTTGATTCAACGCCCCGCAAACTCGCAACAGCTGCTTCATAGGATGTTTCCTTTTCTGCAATGGCTTTCTTTTGTTTCTCTGAATTTTCATCAACACCACGTCGACGCAGTGCTAGTAATTGTGCTTTTGTTACACGCTCTTCTTGTTTAAGCACTTTATATTTTTCTGCAGTATTTGCTTGACGCTGCAAATGCGCAAGTTGTTTGCTTAATTCATCCGTCAGATCGTTAATACGATCAAGATTCTCACGTGTATGTTTAATACGATTTTCAGTTTCTTTACGACGTTCTTTGTATTTTGAGATACCTGCGGCTTCTTCAATGAAAACACGCATTTCTTCAGGCTTGGCTTCAATGAAACGCGAGATCATACCTTGTTCAATAATCGCGTAACTGCGTGGCCCCATACCCGTGCCAAGAAATACATCCATGACATCACGACGACGACAACGTGCATTATTTAAAAAGTAGGTAGATGTACCATCACGGCTAACTGTACGTTTTACAGAAATTTCGCTGTAACCCGCATATTGACCACCAACACGCCCGTCTGCATTATCAAATATTAATTCAACACTGGCTTGACCAACTGGTTTGCGTGTAGATGAACCACTAAAAACCACGTCAGCCATCGATTCGCCACGCAGCAATTTGGCAGAGCTTTCACCCATTACCCAGCGCACGGCATCAATAGTGTTAGATTTACCACAACCATTTGGACCGACAATGCCGGTTAGGTTACTGGAGAATGAAATGGTGGTCGGGTCAACAAAGGATTTGAAGCCAGACAATTTAATCTTATCGAGACGCATATGGCAGTTTTCTTGCTCTATTCTGTATTTAATACTTGGGTAGTTTCGTTTTTATTGGTGCAACGTTGAGTGGCATCATATCATCATCACTTGTCAGTCGCATCAGGAATCCTGTATCTTTCGCACCATGACTACACAAGCTACGAAAAACCTAGAAACTTTTGATAACCCGCAAACCGACCGTGACTACACGATTCGGATTCGGATCCCTGAGTTCACTTGCCTTTGTCCCAAAACAGGCCAACCTGATTTTGCTACTTTGCACATTGAGTACATTCCAGAAAATGCTTGTATCGAATTGAAATCATTAAAACTCTATGTCTGGAGCTTTCGTGAGGAAGGTGCTTTTCATGAAGCAGTGACGAATCAAATCTTAAGCGATCTGGTTAAATCTTGTTCACCTCGTTTCATGAGACTGACTGCCGACTTCAATGTTCGTGGTGGTGTTTACACCACTGTCGTTGCTGAGCATCAAGCAAAAGATTGGCTCGCTAGCCCACCAGTGCAATTACCCTAAGTCTTGTTGTTTAAGAATCATGAACTTGAGAGCCAATGTTTAATCAAAACATTAGCTTTATATTCAATTTTATAACGACATGAGTTTCAGCATTGGCATTGATCTGGGTACCTCGGCATGCCGAGCAGCCTTGCTCGATTCCCAAAATAAGCTTATCAGCTTATCCAGCACACCACTGACAAACAGCATTGATGATGACCTCAGGTGTGAGCAGTTACCGGATGACTGGTGGCAAGCTTGCCAAGATGCATTGCATCAGGTGTTAGAAAACATTGATCCCCAACAGGTCACCCGTATTGCTGTCGATGGCACTTCTTCAACCTTACTGCTCTGTGATGAAACAGGAAAGGTGAAGAGCTCGGCATTGATGTATCGCGATCAACGAGCCCAACAGCAAGCCAGGCAAATAGCCGGTTTTGCGCCGCCCTCCGCAGCCGTTCACAGTGCATCCAGCAGCCTCGCCAAACTACTTTGGCTGCATGACCACGGACAACTCAAGACTGGCCTCAAGGTGCTCCACCAAGCCGACTGGATAAGCGGTAAACTACGTGGCAAATATGGCAGCAGTGATGAAAATAACGCCCTTAAACTAGGCTATGACCCGATTACGCAATGCTGGCCGAGCTGGTTGTCCCAATCCGCTATACCACTGGAGTGTTTACCCTGCGTCGTTCCCGCCGGCACTATCATTGGTGCCGTTGCCAGCGATATTGCAGCGCAATTTGGCTTCAGTGAGCAATGTCAGGTGGTTTCAGGTACAACCGACAGCACCGCCGCTTTTATTGCCTCTGGCGCACATCAACTTGGCGATGCCTTAACGGCGCTTGGTTCCACCTTGGTTATTAAAATCCTCTCCGATAAGCCTATTTTTGCCCCTGAAGTCGGGGTTTACAGCCACCGTCTCGGTGATAACTGGCTGGTCGGAGGAGCCTCAAACACAGGTGGCGCGGTACTTAAGCAGTTTTTCAACGATGAAGAACTGGCACAGCTTAGTCGACAAATAGATCCAGACCAGGTTGTGAAGCATGATTACATGCCATTACCCAGTGTAGGTGAACGTTTCCCAGTCAATAATCCCGCTTTAAAGCCTAAAATGACACCACGGCCAGAAGATGATGTAGATTTCCTACATGCTTTATTCGCAGCGATATCTAAAATTGAACTACAAGGTTATGAGACACTCTACAAACTAGGTGCCCCCATGCCCACCTCCATACGTACAACTGGCGGTGGTGCTAAAAATCAGCAGTGGGAAGTATTACGACAACAAAAACTCAATGTGCCATTCTTAACAGCGACGCATCAAGAAGCAGCCGTCGGCACAGCAATGCTTGCCAGTAACGCAGCTACAAAATAACAAACAGGAAACAGACATGATTAAAGACAGTATCAACGGTGCATCACACTTCATCCGTGGTTTATCCCTCATTAGTAAACCGGGAATCCGTCAATTTGTGATTATCCCATTGCTACTCAATATTCTTATCTTTGGTTTACTTATTGCCTATAGCTACCAACAGTTTGGTGCTTTACTCGATTGGCTGTTACCCGATCCAGATGGTTGGTTTAATTGGTTGCGCTGGGCACTGATTCCGATTTTTGTCAGTGTAGTTGCCGTTGCTGTATTCTTTCTTTTTACCATCGTTGCCAATTTAGTTGGCGCGCCTTTTAATGCCTTGCTCGCAGATGCGGTTGAGCAACACTTAACAGGCACGGTAAAAGAATCAAAAAACAATTTACGTGATTTTTTTCGCAGCATTGGACCAACACTTATTTCTGAATTTAAAAAAATCCTTTACTACTTGATCATAACATCACCCTTTTTAATTCTGTTTTTTATTACTTTGTTTTTTCCACCAATTAACCTGATCGTGTCTGTTTCATGGTTACTCGTTACCGCGTGGATACTCACCGTTCAATACGCTGATTATGCATTTGATAATCACGACATAGAATTCGCTCAATTAAGACAACAAATTGGTAGCAAACGATTTATGGCTTTTGGATTTGGTGGTGCTACCATGCTAATGATGGCGATACCGTTTGTGAATTTTTTTGTTATGCCAACCGCTGTTGCAGGCGCAACCGCAATGTCTTTAAAAGAATTCAACATCAATGAAGAAAACCAATAACAGTTCATTGCACGAAGTCATCAACATAGCACAACCGGATCCAAATTTAACCAAGCGCTGGTTTAATTGCCAGGCAGCGGATCTTTTTGTTTGGCATGATGGCAATCAATATATTCGCTTTGAATTTTGTTACAACAAACACATCAACGAACATTCATTACGCTGGCAAGAAAATATTGGATTTAGCCACGCACGTATCGACGATGGCGAAAACACAACCAAACATAAGGAGTCACCGGTATTACTAGAAGCCAACGAGATTGACAGCGATTACATTTACGAGGTTTTTGAAACACTATCCACGAATGTCGAGCCAATAGTGCGCGAATTTATTCTTGGCTTACTTGCAGGGCATGCACGCGATTAACATTCTAAAAATCTTTTTATTCTAGCAACACCTTCTTTTAGATTATCCATCCCTGTTGTATATGCAAAGCGCACATATTTACTCGCATCATAGCTACCAAAATCAATCCCGGGTGTGATAGCAACACCTGCCTGCTCAAGTAATTCGGTTACAAACTGATAGCTATTGGATGAAAATTTTTCACAATTTGCATAAAGATAAAAAGCGCCATCCGGGACAACAGGGATATCGAAGCCAATTTCTTTTAATGCCGGCAATAAAAAATTGCGACGCTCTTCAAATTCATCGCGGCGTTGATTTAATATCTCGATTGTTTTGGATTCAAAAGCAGCTAATGCGGCATGTTGTGCAACCGTCGGCGCAGCCAGAAATATATTTTGCGCCAACCTATCTACAGCATCTACGTAGTCATCAGGCACAACCAACCACCCCAAACGCCAACCGGTCATACCAAAATATTTTGAAAAACTATTTATAACAAAAACATCATCTGAAATAGCTAAAGCCGTTTTCGCCTGCGCGTCATAGACCAAGCCGTGATAGATTTCATCAACAACTAACGAGCCATCGCGTGCTTTAACAAAGTCATACATTGCTTTTAATTCTGGTTCGCAAACTAATGTTCCCGTTGGGTTGGATGGTGATGCCAACATTGCTGCTACGGAATTATCTGTCCAATATTTCTTTAAAATTGATTCATTGAGTTGATAATTTGAACTGGCATCCACATTGGCTGCAATGCTCAGCCCCTCATTAAGGCGAACAAAATGACGGTTACATGGGTAACCGGGATCGGCTAAAATAACGGCTTCGCCGGGATTGATTAAAACATTGAATGCCAGTTGCAATGCGCCTGATGCACCCGGTGTAATAATAATTCGGCGCGCAGGCACATCAACCCCGTAATGAGATTGATAATAATTACTAATGGCTTTACGTAATTCTGGCAATCCTACTGTTGGCGTGTAATGCGTTTGTCCTGCTTGTAATGCCGCGATGCCTGCATTAACAATCGGTTGAGCCGTAACAAAATCTGGCTCGCCAATCTCCATATGGATGATTGAACGCCCTTGTGCTTCCAGTTCTCTTGCTCGACCTAATAAAGCCATCACATGAAATGGCTTTATATCATTCATTCTGTCAGCAATGTGCGTCATATATTATTACTTTGCAATTTCCTTTAATAAATCCACATCAACAAATGATCTGCCATGTGCATCACCTGACATGACATTAAACGGTTTTTCTGGCTCACCTAGATTATTTAATACAACGGCGGCTTTTGAAAAATCATCATCTTTTGTATAACCGTTAACCGTCACAATGGTTTTCAAGTTTGCAGCACTAGATGAAAGTATGCCATTTAATGAGTCTTCGAAAGCAAGACACTCACCAGCAGCTAAGCCCATTTCTTCCAAAGCATAATCATAAATGTCTGGTGCTGGTTTTTTCGCAGGTACAATATCTCCCGCAGCAATGACTTCAAACCAATCCATTGATTCCGCCCCTAGCGTATGAGTTAACAGTGCCTCAACATTAACTGGGGTGGTTGTCGTGGCGATCGCCAAACGCAAATCAGCGGCACGCGCTTCGTCTAATAACCGCCGTACACCCGTACGTAATGGTATAGCACCTGTTTCCAGCAGCGTTGTATAGTGCTTGGTTTTCGTCTTATGTAAATTGGCTATATATGCAGTTTCATCGCCTGGTAACGTGACATCCGTACGGTATGTATCCAGATAATGACGAATTCGCTCCTTACCACCGGTCACGGCAAGCAATTTTCCATACAGATCCTCGCTCCAATCCCAGTCTAAGCCGGCTTCTGCAAAGGCCATATTAAAGGCAACCCGATGCCCATCTCGTTCTGTATCTGCCAATGTGCCATCGACATCAAATATTAGTGCTTTTAACATCCTCACTCCTTATAAACCCTTGCTAAATAAAGGATTTATTAATAATTAGGCTATCATAGCATTTCATAAAAGCATTTATTAGCTAAATCTAATACTTATATTTATTGCTCGACACGTTCATTTTTGGTATAAACCCTTGCTGAATTATTTGTAATTGATACAAGAAACAGGATGCAAGTGTATGGCTACAAAGAAAAAAGTGGCAAAGAAAACAGCAAAGAAAAAAACTGCTGCGAAAAAAACAACGGCCAAAAAAGCCCCCGCTAAAAAAGCAGCTGTAAAGAAAAAGGCACCTGCTAAGAAAGCGGCGGCAAAGAAAGCCCCTGCCAAAAAAACAGCTACTAAGAAAGCAGCTGTAAAAAAAGCCCCTGCTAAAAAGGCAACGGCCAAGAAAGCACCCGCTAAAAAGGCTGCTGCTAAAAAAACAGCACCCGCGAAAAAAACCGCTGCGCAATTTAGTAACCAGAATGTTGATGTACAACCACTTTATGGTGAAGCCTATCAGTTCAAGAAAGGCGAAGAGTACATGAATGAAAACCAAGTAAAGCATTTTCATGCCATATTAAATGCGTGGAAAGCAGATCTAATGCAGGAAGTGGATGAAACAGTTCATCATATGCAAGATGAAGCAGCCAACTTCCCTGATCCAAATGATCGTGCTTCACAAGAAACTGAATTCGCCCTTGAGCTACGCTCGCGTGATCGTGGTCGTAAATTGGTCAAGAAGATTGACGAATCTATTTCAATGCTGAAAAAAGATGATTACGGTTATTGTGAAATCTGCGGTGTAGAAATTGGTGTTCGTCGCCTTGAAGCACGCCCAACAGCAAACCAGTGCATTGACTGCAAAACACTTGATGAAATTAAAGAAAGACAAATGGGTTAATCATTTCGATGATTGCAACATATAAAATAGCGAGACATTGTCTCGCTATTTTTTTGCGCCTCTGAATATAATATGAAAACAAACTATCGCGGCCGCTTTGCACCCTCGCCAACTGGACCACTACACTTTGGTTCCTTACTCGCTGCAATTAGCAGTTATGCGCCAGCTCGCCAAGCACAAGGAAAATGGCTAGTTAGAATTGAGGATGTTGACCTGCCTCGTTGCGATTCAAGTTCAACAAAATCTATACTAACGGCACTTGAAACTTATGGCATGCAATGGGATGAAGAAATTATTTATCAAAGTCAACGAGACAAATACTATCAATCAGCCCTTGATATCTTAAGCCACAAAAACAGCATTTACCATTGTGGTTGTACTCGCAAGGAAATAAATAAAATAACGCCGTCCATTGAAAGTATCAATATTTACCCGGGCACTTGCAGAAACGGCATTCCAAAAGGAAAAACAGCAAGATCCATTCGTATGCGTACCAATAGCACACCGATTAGTTTTGAAGATAACGTGCAGGGAAAGTTTATACAAAATATTGCCCATGAAGTAGGTGACTTTATTATCAAACGTGCTGATAATCTATTTGCGTATCAATTAGCCGTTGTTGTCGATGACGAAGAGCAAGGCATCACTGATATTGTTAGAGGTAGCGATATGCTTGACTCCACGCCTAGGCAGATTTTTCTACAACAACAACTAGACTATTTTACCCCACGTTATACGCATATCCCTTTAGCTATCAATTCCGACGGCCAAAAACTCAGCAAACAAACTAAAGCGCCAGCAATTAGACTTAATGACCCGCGCCCTATTTTAATTAGTGCGCTTAATTTTCTACATCAACAAGTACCAAATGAATTACGTGACACCGATATTGAAACCATTTGGAGCTGGGCAATACATAATTGGTCTACTAACAAGATACCTTCCCAACAAGGCCTACCTTATAGAGACAGTGATGAATAATACCAACCCTTATATTGCTGCCAACCTTGGTTACTTTAAAGGCATACGTCATTGGCATGAGCTCGATGCTTTTTGGCGACATCTCGAAACAATGAATGATGGCCAGTGGTTTATTTATGATACGCAACACTCTTCACCTGATAAGCCGGTTACAACGGAGGATTTTTTAGGTTTTTTAAAAGATATAAATAGATTACTTCACGAACAGCACCAAGAAGAGTATTGCGGTATTGTTTATGTTGACGATATAAACAATCCTGCTTTTATCAAAATATATGATCCCGCCAATCTTGGTGTTGTTTGTGGTTATAGCGACAACCCTCCGCTACCCGGTTGGATACTTTCAATATTAACGCCTTGTGACTTACGTACCGAAAAGCCGGTTTCTTTTTGGAAAAAATGTTTGCAGCGACTTACCTAACCTCATGTATAAGAAGAATATTTTCACACCAGCATGGGGGCTGCATAACCGACACACGCAAACACTTTGGCCAAGCCTCTTACGCCGCCCGATTACTCTAAAACTGACACGAGAGCGTATCGAGCTACCAGATGGGGACTTTCTTGATTTAGACTGGAGTGAAAATAAAAACGGGCCGCTTGCTATTATTTTTCATGGATTGACAGGATCGGTAAAATCAAATTACGTCCTTGGCATTGTTGCCGCGCTAAACAAACTCGGTTGGCAAGCTGTTGTTATGAATTTTCGTGGCTGTAGTGGTGAACCTAACCGACTCGCGCGTGCATATCATTCTGGTGACACTTGGGATATGGCCTATATCGTCAAAAAAATACGTGACCATGATCCAGAACGCTTTATCGCTGCCATTGGTTATTCCCTCGGTGGTAATGCATTACTGAAATGGTTAGGTGAAACAGGTAGTGAAAACACACTCAATGCGGCGGTAGCCGTCTCAATCCCCTTTGATTTAGATAGCGCTGCTCACACACTTCGCCACAGTGGTTTTGGGATTTACCAAAATAATCTTCTCAAGCATCTAAAACAAACCCTATTAGATAAACGCGAATTGGTTCAATCAATAATAGATATTGATGCTGCACTTCATTCGAAAAATTTTCACGAATTTGATGATCGCGTCACCGCCCCACTCCATGGTTTTGCAGGGGTTGATGATTATTATTCAAAATCAAGCTCAAACCGGTATATAGCGGATATTCGTGTTCCTACACTTATACTCCATGCTGAAGACGATCCTTTTTTAGATAAATCATCTATTCCTGATGCATCTATGATTTCCTCACCGGTAAACATAGAAGTTAGTCGCCATGGCGGTCACGTTGGCTTCATTGATAAACAAGGTTACTGGTTAGAACGACGAATACCAAACTTTCTAAATAATTTTATTATGAAATAATAGTAATTATTTTGTTTCAAGAAGCATTTTACGATACATTAATATAAAAATTATAAGCATATTGAGAGAAACAATGCGTCACCGATTCCATACTTTTATCGTTACATGCTGCATAGCATTACTTTCATCCAACACACAAATAAGTTTTGCGGATAGTGATGCTGAGATTGATGCTGCCACCGGTAATCAAATCGGGTTCAAAGTAGCTGCAAAGCAAGTACTTAGTGTTATGAATAAATGGGCACGTTCTTGGGCTCAACTTGAACCGAAAGGATATATTACAAGCTATAGCCCAGATTATATTGGCAAGGGGTTTCCATCTCATTTCACTTGGGCGGCAAATCGTCAACAACGTCTAGAAAACCAAAAAAGTATTAATTTATCACTAACCGATGTTGAGCTTTCGTCTTCTAAACAATCCCTATTCACTGTCACCTTTACGCAACACTATAAGTCCGATACCTATCAAGATACGACACGTAAACAACTCGACTTCAAGCTTATTGATAAAAATTGGTATATCGTTGCGGAAAAAACACTTACAATAAAATAAGGCTACACAGTGAAATATATTCTACTTAGCTTGTTACTTATTACTGCAACCACTATTCATGCCGATCCCTTTCGTGATGGCGTCGTCGCATATCAACAAAAAAAATATTCTAAAGCACTTAAAGCATGGCTTCCTCTTGCTAAAAATGGTCATGTACTTTCACAAACACTCGTTGGCAGCATGTATATCTATGGTGAAGGTGTTGAACAAAATGATCGAGAAGCATTTAAATGGTTATCATTGGCAGCAGAGTCAAATTCAGCACAGGCACAATATAATCTCGCCATTATGTATGAAAAAGGCTTGGGTGTTGAAACCAACATTATACTTGCTCGAAAATGGTTTAAGGCTGCGGCTGTTCAAGGGCGCAAAGATGCCGCCACACGATATGTGTTGTTAGGAGACACTGATGAAGCTCAAGCTTCCATTACGACATCACAAGCAAAAATAACTGAACCAGAATCTTTAGAGGCTGAAGACCAAGCACCTCTCAATGTAGAACAACAACCCATACATGTTGTGCTTAATCGAAAAGACGTTGATGAATTATTAGGCCCGCCTACTCCTAATGAAGACACCACATCACTTTCGGTAACTGAACAACATGGGCTGGCATGGGCGCGTACCCAACCGCCTGAAAATTACACCATACAACTTGCATCAAGCATTGAACCAAGATTGATTGAAGCCTTTAAAAACCACTTACAACTTAGCCAACATTTCGCTCAAACCATTTCTGAGCACAATAATAGCCAGTGGCATGCGCTGATCTATGGCAGTTACGGCTCTGTTAAAGAAGCAAAAAAGGCAATGGATGCCCTGCCAGAAAAATGGAAAACCTGGCAGCCATGGATAAAGAAATTTTCATCCGTTAGTGCGATCAAACATTAATAATTTAAACATTTCCAATTTTAGTCTAAATCGCGCAAGGTATTTGTCATAGCGATTGCGCGACCTTTTACCTGCTTTGCCCACTTTGAGTCCAAATGCTCCTCTGCTGCGTCAGCATACGTAAATTCATCATCTTTATTAACAGCCGATGATAATTTCTTTAAACCATTCTTAAATTTTGAATAGCCAGTAGCACCGATATTAAAACAAAGCTCCGTCATAAACCGTTGCACAACATAATTATCAGAAATCTTCATATTGTAATCATTAGCAAGTTTTTTCGCCGCGTTAAGATGCATCTCTAAATCTGAGGCAAGTTGCTTCATTACCTCTTCTTCAGAGACACCTGAATAACAATCATATTCTTCATCACCTGTTATCAAGTGTCCAATACCAACCGTATCCAAGCCTTCTGTATCAATATAGGCAGGCCATGTATCATTCTCTATGCATGTATTTGCATTACAGTTATCAGCTGCTTTAAGTCTCCCTGATTTTATATTGCTATAAATAACTGCCTTGTCACCCTCATGTTTAATGATAGAAGCCATCAGTTCGTTATCGTCGGATTCAATCCAACCGTCTTCCACTGACATATATCACCCATTAATTTTAATTAATAACAAACACCATATTCAAGACAACGATAACAGCTCCATACAACATTTGATTTCCAAGATTTACCCTGAAAACAACACGTTCCCGAAGCATTAAAGCAAGCTCGTTTTCATCGACACCTGTGTAATGTGAACAGCCATCGAATGTCTTCTGATATAACAATAAACATCGTTTGCATTTTCTATGAACATTTACTAAAACCATTAATTGCTGTTCTATTTTATCCATCCTTACCAGCTTTTGTTGAATCGTCCATTTCTTGTTTCTCTTCCTTAAGAACACCTTTGGAAAACTTAACAGCCTTATCGAGCAATATATTCAGTGTCGCTCCTGCACCTAAGGCTGCTATTCCAACAGTAAGTGGTTTACTGGCTGCATCTGCCGCAATCAACATCTGATAGATAAACACCGCTCCAATAGGCGAAAAAAGAATATAAAACTGATGCTGAACAAAATCTTCTATTTCTTTTCTCACCTGACTTTGAAGATTTTTAGCTGTCTTTTTTTCTTCAGGAGTAAAGTTCTCTGGATGCTTTTTAATATCATCTACACTTTCAAAATCAGGTCGATTAGATATTGCACTGACTATTAAAGAAACGGTCAACAACCCCGAGCCAAGTACTGACAACAACAACACCCACAAAGGTGCACCGAACCCACCCGTATGTTTTGAGTCAGGATAGTACTCGGTAAAAGAAAACAGCCATTCAGCGGGTAGTCCGCTGCCATAATTGCCGTGATACAAGGTAGCAAAGCCAAAGGTCAATATATCGCTTTCACGTGCATGAGTTGACACGTAATTCATACCAATAGAGATAACCGTGATCATCGCCACGGTGAATAGAAAAGACAAATAGATCGATGATGTATACTTATTACTTAGTTTTAGTGGCATGAACGCAACTAAAATACTTAGAAAAAAGATAGTCGGTAAAAAAAATACGTGTGTAACGGGGATACTCACCACTACTTTATTCTGTTGGCCTTCATTAAAAAATAGCGTTGTTTCCCCGCTATAACTTGTACTGTTATCCTCTTCCATAAAACTTGCATAAACTGTCATACGATATTTGTCTGTCAATTCATTTTTTACCGGGACACCTAGATCAGGAATACTAAACCCACCACTCTGATCTGTTTTCACTGCCACAGGCGAATAGCGATTCCCATCATCTGCAGAGACGATAGCCCATACATTAGCCAGGGGGACAGGCTTACCATTACGATGAATCCGCCCCTTTACACTATGCTTTTTATCAACAAACTCAGAGCTAGCAACAACCTCTAATCCTCCTCCAACAAAAACATCCGGGTTCAATGAAAACAATATCGACACTAATAAAATGATAACTAGCCATGTTTTTGCGAAAACACGACTCGTAGCAATCATAGCGCCGCCATCACCAGTCCCCGAGTTTCCAGCCGTATTGGGTGTTTTTGTGTTCATATCTAATCTCTCCACTCATAATCAGCATGTGTAGTAATAACTTCTCAGTAATACATAAAATTAATCTTAATAACGCTTCATATTGAATCCTTATTCTGGATAAACAGCGGTAATGGTATACACTCCGTATCATCCTTAATGGGCTTGTTCGTAAACACAATGGATATTTTCGCGGTGGATATGAATTAACATGACATCCCTCCTTGGAATAAGAATATCTAGATTAAGTCTGACTGATATTATGCCTGTAATTTAAAAATGCAAGGAATTGTGTCTGGCATAAAAGACTTGTTGGGGTAAACATACTTGTTTATTTAATAAATTTATAAAGTTTATAAAAATTTATTAACAAAGATATTCGGATTATGCAAAAACACACCTAAACGACCACCTTGAGTCAAGCCCAAAAAGTAAAAATAAAGGGACAGTATCAAAAAGTATCAAGGGGTCAGATAGTATCAAGGGGTCAGATAGTATCAAGGGGTCAGATAGTATCAAGGGGTCAGATAGTATCAAGGGGTCAGATAGTATCAAGGGGTCAGATAGTATCAAGGGGTCAGATAGTATCAAGGGGTCAGATAGTATCAAGAGGTCAGATCACTTGGAAAACAAAAATCACAAGTAGTACCACACTTCTCGCTTTTCAAGTATTTCAAGTGATCTGACCCCTTGAAAAGCAGGCATAAAAAAGGCCGCAAATGCGGCCTTTTCATAGATTGAGGACGATTAAGCTTACGCTTCACCTTCTCCAATCGCTTTCATGCTCAAACGAATACGGCCTTGCTTATCAACCTCAAGCACTTTGACCTTGATTGTATCGCCTTCAGATAGCTTGTCGCTAACATTTTCAACACGTTCGTTAGAAATTTGTGAGATATGAACCAATCCATCTTTACCAGGTAGAATGGTTACAAATGCACCGAAGTCCATAATCTTAGCAACTTTACCTTCGTAAATTGTACCCACTTCAACATCAGCAGTCAGTTGTTCAACACGTTTACGTGCTGCATTACCCGCTGCGCTATCAACAGATGAAACCTTCACTGAACCGTCATCAGAAATATCGATGTTAGCGCCTGTTTCTTCGATGATAGAACGGATAGTTGCGCCACCCTTACCAATAACATCACGAATCTTGTCTGGGTTAATCTTGAAAGTCATGATGCGTGGTGCGTAGTCAGATAATTCTTTACGAGGTGAATCAATAACCTTTGCCATTTCAGCAAGGATATGAATACGTGCATCATAAGCTTGTGTTAATGCTGCTTGCATGATGTCTTTAGTGATACCTTCAATCTTTATATCCATCTGCAAGGCAGTAATACCATCAGTTGAACCGGCAACCTTAAAGTCCATATCGCCAAGGTGATCTTCATCACCCAAGATGTCTGTTAGAACGGCAAACTTGTCGCCTTCTTTGATAAGACCCATTGCGATACCCGCAACGGGTGCTTTCAATTCAACACCGGCATCCATCATCGCGAGTGAAGAACCACAAACAGAAGCCATTGAGCTTGAACCATTTGATTCTGTAATTTCAGAAACAACCCGTACTGAATATGGGTAGTTTTCCATATCAGGCATCACACCTAATACGCCACGTTTCGCAAGACGACCATGACCAACTTCACGACGACCAGGATTACCAACACGGCCTGTTTCGTTTACGCTGTATGGAGGGAAGTTATAATGAAGCATGAATGGTTCTTTAATCGTCCCTTCCAGTGCATCAATAACTTGTGCATCACGGTTTGTACCAAGTGTAGTCACAACCAATGCTTGCGTTTCACCACGTGTGAACAATGCTGAACCATGTGTACGTGGTAGAACGCCAACACGTACATCAATGGCACGAACTGTTGCTGTATCACGACCATCAATACGTGGGTGACCATCAATAATACGACCACGAACGACTTTCTTTTCTAATGAACCAAACACACCTGAAATTTCATCAGCTGTTGGACCATCTTCAGTCGCGAGTTTTTCAATTGTTGCTGCACGCACTTCATCAACCTTAGCGTAACGCGCTAGCTTTTCAGCAATTTGGTAAGCTTCAGTCAAACCATCAGTTGCAGCAGCGGCAACATCAGCAGCAAGCGCTTCGTTTGTTGCTGGTGCAGTCCATTCCCACTGTTCAGTGCCAACTTCAGCAGCGAACTCAGAAATAGCGTTAATCACTGTTTGCGATTGTTCGTGACCAAACATAACCGCGCCGAGCATCACGTCTTCTGATAAACAGTTAGCTTCAGATTCAACCATCAGTACCGCACTTTCAGTACCGGCAACAACCAAGTCGAGGTCAGATGTTTTCAATGCTTCGAAACCTGGGTTAAGAAGGTATTCACCGTCTTTGTAACCAACACGACATGCGCCAACTGGACCATTAAATGGTGCGCCAGAAATAGCCAGTGCAGCTGATGTACCAATCAATGCTGGAATATCAGGATCGATATCCGGGTTTAAAGAAATAACCGTTGCGATAACTTGAACTTCGTTCTTGAAACCTTTCGGGAACAAGGGGCGAATCGGACGATCAATCAGACGTGAAGTCAGTGTTTCTTTTTCACTTGGACGACCTTCACGACGGAAGAATCCGCCAGGAATTTTACCAGCAGCGTAAGTACGCTCTTGGTAGTTCACAGTGAGTGGGAAGAAGTCACGACCTGCTTCTGCAGTTTTTTGTGCAACTGCAGTAACGAGTAAAACGGTATCGCCCATGCTTACCATGACGGCACCACTTGCCTGACGTGCTATTTCACCCGTTTCGAGGGTGACAGTATGATCGCCATACTGAAACGATTTCTTGATCGAAGCCACAAGGGAATCCTTACGTGTAATATTTTTTTTCGCTGAGATGCCCCATGCACCTCAACATGAAAACTTTCTTCTTATTTACGCAGACCAAGGCTGGCAATAAGTTCACGGTAACGTGTTACGTCTTTACCTTTTAGGTAATCAAGCAATTTACGACGCTTGTTAACCATTCTCAGCAAACCTTGACGTGAATGATGATCGTGAATGTGTTCTTTGAAGTGTCCAGACAAATCGTTAATACGTGCGGACAAAATAGCTACTTGTACTTCCGGAGAACCGGTGTCACTGTCGCTACGTTTGTTGTCAGAAACGATCTGACCTTTTTGTTCAGTACTGATGCTCATTTATTACTCCTGATCCGGCCCCATGCAGGATTTTCGAAGGCGCGTATTTTAAACCGTAACTCCCGATTAAACAAGGAAAAATACAGCCTTAACTCGCCGTTGGTGGTAGATTTAACAGCCGCTTTGGTGCAACCCGGCCGTCATCGAGGATGTGCCCTACTCCAATGAAGTCTGTTTCATCCGCAAATAGACTCACCAGCCCTGATGTTGGCGCATATGGCACGGTAACGGCCTGCCCCTGACGTAGATAATACGCGGCATCTGGCGATAATTTGACCTCAGGCCAGTCGGTTAAGGCGGTTTCAACCGGTTTTACGTAGGCATTCAACGCATCACGGTCATTTTGCTCTGCGTCACGCAGGGTTTCCAAACTGACCATGTCTTGTTCAGTGAACACGCCTGATGCGGTGCGTCGTAAATCGAGTGCATGTGCCCCACAGCCTAATTCAGCGCCGATATCCTCAAGAAGAGTGCGGATATAGGTGCCTTTAGAGCAGACAACGTCCACTGTGAAGGTCGTATCGGTCATTTCGACCAAGGTCATCGAGCTAATCGTCACTGGACGCGCTTCACGCTCAACAACAATGCCTTGGCGCGCTAATTTATAGAGTGGTTCACCATTATGCTTCAAGGCAGAGTACATGGGTGGGATCTGCATGATTTCACCGGTGAATTTAGCAAGAATTTGCTCTAACTGTGCTTTATCAAACGCAGGAACCGACTTTTCTTCTAAAATATCACCTTCACAATCCCCGGTTGCCGTCGTGACACCTAATTGTGCTGTGGCACGGTAATGTTTTTCGGTATCAACAATATAGTTAGCCAATTTAGTCGCTTCACCAAAACAGATGGCTAATAAACCGGTCGCTAAGGGATCAAGTGTTCCTGTGTGGCCGGCTTTACGTGCAAATAAAAGGTTTTTAACTTCTTGTAAGGCCTTGTTCGAGGTCATACCATGAGGTTTATCTAACAGCAGGACACCATTAACGTTTCGACCACGATTAGCACTACGACGTCTACCCATGAGAATTAATCTTCGTTGTTGCGATCATTTTTGACGGCATCATTGATCAATTTTGCCATCGACATGCCCTTTTCAATGGACTCGTCGTATTTGAATTTAAGTTCCGGCACAATTCGCAAACGCATGGCTTTGCCTAATTCACGTCGTAAAAATCCATTGGCCTTGTTGAGAACGGTGAGAATTTCTTTTGCGTCTGCATCTTGCACCATGCTCGATACATAGACCGTGGCATAGGCAAGATCACGTGTTACTTCAACTGCAGAGACACTCAGTAGGTTTAGGCGTGGATCATTCATATCGCGTTGAATCAAACCCGCCAACTCCCGTTGGATTTGATCCGCAACACGATCACTACGTGCGTATTCTCTAGCCATCTAGTTAGTCGAGCTTACGTTCAATTAAGGTACGTTCGTAAACTTCGATCTGATCACCCGGCTTCACATCATTATAATTTTTAACGCCAATACCACACTCTGTGCCTGACTTCACAGTATCAACATCATCTTTATGACGACGTAAAGATTCGAGCTCACCTTCATAGATAACTACATCATCACGTAACACACGAATCGGATTTGTGCGTTTGATATTCCCTTCGACAACCATACAACCGGCAATCGCGCCAAGTTTTGAAGAACGGAATACATCACGCACTTCGGCAAGACCAATAATTTCGTCTTTGTAGATTGGTTTGAGCATACCCAAAACAGAACTTTTTATTTCATCAATTGCATCATAAATAATGCTGTAATAGTGAATATCTACTTCTTCTTCAGCGATCATCTTTTTCGCTGTTGCATCAGCACGAACATTGAAACCAATCATGATTGCAGAGGAGGCAATCGCTAATTGTACGTCCGATTCATTAATACCACCAACACCACTTGAAACAATGTTTACACGCACTTCATCATTTGAAATAGCGCGTAGCGATTCACCTAATGCTTCGGCAGAACCATGCACATCTGCTTTAAGTACAATGTTCAACGAATCTGAACTTCCGTCTTCCATTTGCGAGAACATGTTTTCAAGTTTTGCCGCTTGTTGGCGAGCAAGCTTAGTATCACGCTGCTTAGCCCCACGGAACTGCGCCACTTCACGCGCTTTACGCTCACTATCAACAACAATGACTTCGTCTCCTGCGCCGGGTGTACCGGACAGACCAAGTATCTCAACTGGAATTGAAGGCCCTGCAGATTCAACAACATGACCATTTTCATCCAGCATGGCACGAATACGTCCATATTCAGAACCACATAAAACAATGTCGCCCTTCTTCAATGTACCGTTTTGAACCAAAATACTCGCAACCGTACCACGACCTTTATCTAACCGTGCTTCAATCACAACGCCCGAAGCTTTCGCATCAACAACGGCCGCAAGCTCAAGCAATTCAGATTGTAATAAAATTGCATCAAGTAATTCTGGAACACCTTCACCCGTGTGCGCAGATACTTTCATAAACATAACATCGCCACCGTATTCTTCCGGCACGACTTCTTCAGCAACTAATTCATTGGTAACTTTACTTGGATCTGCTTCAGGCTTATCAATCTTGTTAATAGCAATAATCATTGGCACACCTGAGGCACGCGCATGTTTAATCGCTTCTTTGGTTTGCGGCATCACACCGTCTTCTGCAGCAACAACAATAACAACAATGTCTGTCGCCTTAGCACCACGTGCACGCATTGCCGTAAAGGCAGCATGGCCTGGTGTATCAAGGAAACTAATCATACCCTTATCGGTATTCACATGATAAGCACCAATATGTTGCGTGATACCACCTGCTTCACCATCGGCCACATTCGCTTTACGAATGTAATCTAGTAATGAAGTTTTACCGTGATCAACATGACCCATAATCGTAACAACTGGCGCACGAGTTGTTTTATCACCCACCACTTCTTCATGCAAAGAAAGCACTTCTTCTTCAGCTGCGTTTTCAACCATATTCTTTGGTGTGTGGCCCATTTCTTCAACAACAATTGTTGCTGTGTCTTGGTCAAGCATTTGGTTAATGGTAACCATACTGCCCATACCCATCATCACCTTAATAACTTCACCGGCTTTGACCTTCATCTTTTGAGCTAGATCGCCAACAGTAATAGTCGGTGGAATTTCCACTTCGTAGACAATCGCTTCTGTTGGCATTTCAAAACCATGCTCACCTGAAGGACTTGCTGCAACTGAATGTCTACGACCCTTAGTACGTTTTTTGCGACGTCCTGCCTTATCACCAGACACATGCAATTCTTTACGGCCGTATTTAGTACCACCTGATGATTTCTCTTTATCTTTTGCACGACCTTTTGCCTTGCGAGGATCACCAGCTGATTTCTTTTCTGGCTCCGCTTTAGCAGCAGGTTTAGCTTTTGCCGCTGGCTTGGCTTTCGGTTCTTCTTCAGCCTTTAACTTTTCAGCCGCTTCTTTTTCAGCCTGAAGTCGAGCAGCTTCATCTTCTTCTGCTTGCTTAGCCTCGGCAGCTGCGGCCTCAGCTTCTTTCTTCGCCTGCGCCTCGTCCAAGGCACGTTGTTCTGCCTCGAGTTTTAATCGTGCTTCTTCTTCAGCACGTGCTTGCTCTTCGCGAACCTTTTCTTCTTCTGCCTGCACTACGCCACGTTTTACATATGTGCGTTTTTTGCGAACTTCAACGTTAACCGTTTTGCCTTTTGTACCACCAACGCGTAGCTCACTGACTGAGCGACGTTTCAGAGTGATCTTTTTCGGGCCAGCATCAGTTGCTTCTGTGCTTTCTTTGCCATGCGATTTTCGCAAATGACTTAGCAATGTGGCTTTATCGCCATCAGAAATTTCCGAATCTGCATCCGTGGCAGTTATACCGGCTTCTTTAATTTGGACGATTAATTTATCGACCGAAATACCGATTACTTCTGCTAACTGTTTTACCGTTACATCAGGCATTCATCACTACTCTTTAAAAAGTTATCTTCTAATAGCCCTATTACTAAGCTTGGCTCTCTTCTTCTGCAAACCATGGCTCACGTGCTTTCATAATTAATTCGCCAGCACGCTCCTCATCCATGTCGTCGATTTCCATCAATTCATCAATGGATTGCTCTGCAAGATCTTCCATTGTGATAATTCCTTTTGCTGCCATTTTGAAAGCCAACGCTTCATCCATACCGTCCATTTCAAGAAGATCATCTGCAGGCTTTTCATCACCAATTAATTCTTCAGTGGCAAGCGCTTTAGTCAATAACACATCCTTAGCGCGATTACGCAGTTCTTCAATCATGCCTTCATCAAATTCTTCGATATCAAGCATTTCTTCAATTGGTACGTAGGCAACTTCTTCTACCGAAGTAAATCCTTCTTGAACAAGAATAACGGCAATTTCTTCATCAACATCAAGCTGCTCCATAAATAATTTCTGAACACTTTCAGCTTCTGAGTCACTTTTCTCTTCTGCTTGCGCCTCAGACATGACGTTCAGTTCCCAGCCTGTTAATTCACTGGCAAGACGAACATTTTGACCACCACGTCCAATCGCTAGTGACAGTTGGTCTTCTGCAACTGCAATATCCATAGAGTGTGTATCTTCATCAATAACAATGGATTGCACTTCTGCAGGCGACATTGCATTAATTACATATTGTGCTGGGTTGTCGTCCCACAAAATAATATCAACACGCTCACCAGCAATTTCACCTGAAACCGCTTGTACACGTGAACCACGCATACCTACACATGCACCTACTGGATCAATACGTTGGTCGTTTGATTTCACTGCGATTTTTGCGCGCAAACCAGTATCACGTGCCGCACCAAGAATCTCGATTAATTCATCGCCCACTTCTGGCACTTCAAGCTTAAATAATTCGATAAGAAATTCTGGAGAAACACGACTAATAAATAACTGTGGCCCACGCACTTCAGAACTAACCTCATAAAGGTAGCCACGAACACGATCACCGGTACGAACTGGTTCACGTGGAATCATATCATCACGTGAAATTAAGCCTTCTGCATTATTTCCTAAATCAAGAATAACGCTGCCGCGTTCAACACGTTTCACTACACCCGTTACTAATTCACCAACTCGATCTTGATAAGCATCGACAACTTGAGCACGTTCTGCTTCACGTACTTTTTGCATAATAACTTGTTTCGCCGTTTGCGCTGCAATACGACCAAAGGCTTCTGATTCCATTGGCTCTTCAATGACGTCACCAACTTCTACGCCGTCTTTGCGCAATAACGCTTCTTCGAGGGTCAACGTTGAATCTCGCAGCTCAGGCTCAAAGTCCATGATGTCGATAACATTCCATACACGGAATGTATCGTAATCACCTGTTTCGCGATCAATGTCGACACGAACAGCAATTTCACCTTTGTGACGTTTTTTAGTGGCTGTTGCCAATGCTGCTTCAATCGCGCCAAAGATAATATCTTTCTCTACGCCCTTTTCATTTGAAACTGCATCAACAACCATTAATATTTCTTTCGACATAGCGTCTGCCTCTGCTCCTGCAATACCCGATGACTTACCAATCTGGTTTCAATTTTGCCTTATCAATATCCGCAAGTGAAAGTGAAACACTTTCACCATTTTCCAAGTCCAGCTTGACATGGTTATCTTCAACACCGTTAAGCTGTCCCACAAATTTTCTTTGCCCGTCTATCGGGGTACGCATGCGTACTTCTGCGCGTTCACCTGCAAAGCGCTCAAAATGCGCTGCAATAAACAATGGCCTTTCAAGGCCTGGCGATGACACCTCTAAGGTGTATTGCCCCGATACCGGTTCTTCTACATCAAGCACACCACTAATTTGGTGGCTGGCCTTCTGACAATCATCCACATCAACACCTGTTGGGCTATCGATGTATATCCTTAATATGGAGTGCTTACCTTGAGCGGTGTACTCAACACCAACTAGCTCGTAACCTAGCGCATCCAAGGATGACTCGATAAGTTCTGCCACTTTTATTGCCTGTTGACCCATTTCATTCCTTCCGGAAACAAAAAATGGGCACAAGGCCCACTCCATAAAAACGCTTTCTAGATACTAAATCACTGAAAGCGCGCTAGATTATAGCCTTGAGCCCCATAAAACGCCAGCACTTCACAGGGTTACACGGCTTTTTCTGCTCATTTTTCCGACATACCTAAAACAGCAAGTTGCCGCATAAAAAGCCGACCAGAAAGCAATAAAAACCTTTAATATCAACATTATGCGCGATATCTTGATAGCTAATTACAAAAAAAGCCTCCATGTGGAGACTTACGTGTACTGCTAACAATAAGATGAAAGGATAAAAATACACATTATCGCTACATCTGGGCGCATATTACCATGTTCTAATAATTAGGCAATACAAACACCAAAGCCGCCAATTAGGTAAATGACTAAAATTTGTAGACTAATTCAAGCCTTTTGCCGTCATTGGAGAACGTCATTCGTTCACATAAGCTAGCAATAACATCGAGCCCACGGCCATGTAGCTTATTTTCAGAATCATCTAGTTTATGTCCATGATAACCCGTACCACTGTCTTCAATACAGATTACCAAGCACTGCTCATGTGACTCAGAGGTGTAATTAAAATCAAGTTTAATAAATGCATTCGTAAGGCTACTCAACTTCTCATCACGAAGCTTATAGTATTCATCAAACCCTTCAGTCGTATTTTTATCCACACTATTTAAATTCAAAATACTGTAGTCCAGTGCATTAAAATAAATTTCAGATAACAATACTTCGATGACACCTTTTTCTTTATTCAGCATTGGCACCAACCCCACCACCTCCGAAATATCTGAGATCTGATTCTGTTCCTGCAATTCAGCCGCTGTCAGTAAAACCGACATACTCCAAGATAAAGTAAGATTTTTCTCGGCTATTTCGTTAGCTGTCATACTAAATTCAGATGCCTTGTAACATGATAATTCAACAATCGTCGTGTCATCTGTTTGTCCGCCACCTGTAAAGTCATTTAATCCATTTATAATTTTTTCAATACGGTTCTCATTATTCTCAATAAGCACTTGTCGTAACCGGTCATCACCAAACATATTTCCGTCGCCATTTTCGGCTTCAATAACACCGTCGCTGTACAAATAAAATTTGTCACCTTCATCAACACTGAATATTTCAGTTTCTGGATTAAATTCAGAATCAGGTAAAATACCAAGTGGCATATGCCGTGACTCAATTTTCCCCTTAAGTTCACCGTCACTGCCTAACCAATAACTTTCAGGCATACCTCCCATCCATGATGTCAAAATATCTCCCCGCGCATTCAGTTCAAGCAAAGTAGCTGCAAAAAACATGCTTGTTGGCATAAGATTAAATAGTTCAACATTAATCTCACGCGCTATATCTGAAATAGTTGAGTTTTCGGAAACCATTTTAAAGAAAATCATAGCAACCGGTAATGTCCCCATCGCAGCGGTTAAACCATGCCCGGTAAAATCACCTAAAACGATATACAAACCACCTTGCGGACTCCGTTCAGCAAGAAAAATATCACCATTAAATGCCGAAAGTGATGACATATGATAATTTATAAACCGGCTATCAAGATAACTTTGCTTTAATGCGCTTTCAAAAAAATGCTCAATCAAATCTTGTTCACGAGCAAGTTCTCTATTAACTTTTTTTAATTCATTATTTTTGTTTTTGACTTGCTTATTAAGCCCGCGTATACGCAAATGTGCGCTAATCTTTGATTGCAAGATATCTACATCAAATGGCTTACTAATAAAGTCATCCCCGCCAGAAGCAAGAGCTTTTGTCAACGAGGACTCAGCGCTTAAAGCTGTAACGAAGATAATAGGGATGTAATTGTCACCTGATATTTTTTTAATTTCAGAGGCTGATTGCAACCCATCCATCTCGGGCATATTAATATCCATGAGAATTAAATCAGGACTTTCTTCTTTAAATAAAGAAATAGCCTCCATACCATTTCTTGCCTCAAGAACTGAGTAATCACCCATGCGTCTCAACATCTTTTGGAGTAATTTTCGGTTCGTCTCTATATCATCAACGACAAGGATTTTTTCAGTCATTATTCGATGCAAAACTTTTTTTCAAAATGAGTAATTTCAAATATTTTCCGTACAATTTTATTGCAATTAATAATGCTAATCGAACCATCTGGCGCATCTAAATGCCGTTGCATACTTAACAGCATACCCAATGCAGAACTGTTTATACTTGAGGTATCGCGCATATCAATAACCACTTTTCTTACATCGCCCATATCACAGCTATATGCCTGTCGAAAGTCCTCCAGCATTGAAAAATCAAATACACCCTTAATAGTAATCACTAAAACATCATTGTTTTCTGAAAATGTATGCTCGACTGCCATCACACAACCCTCTTTATATTACATGCTGCCTAAATAATTTTACTTCACATAATCAATAGAAATTAATGCGATCGTGCTTTTAGACACCGACTTCTATTCGATTTATTTCTCTAATGCATCAATTATTAATTAATGCTGTATTAACATTATCTTATTCCAACAAAGCATTCACACAATTCGAACCATTAACTAGGTTTTCTATCGAATTTCTTACTATGAATAATATATTAGGAAGCCATATCATCATATTGTAGTACCATAGTTCCATTTACATTAGCAATTAGTTGGTTCTGTATACTTTTCTTTAATAGCGACTATTTCTTCAAGATTATCCACCATGCAATCAACCAAATAAGGATCAAAATGCTCGCCACGCTCTTCTTTGATTAATTCAATCGCATTCTCAACAGTCCATGCCTTTTTATATGGTCTTGTTGAGGTTAATGCATCAAACACATCAGCAAGTGCCGTTATTCTTCCTACTAATGGTATATTTTCACCTTCAAGCGCATTCGGATAACCTTTACCATTCCATTTTTCGTGATGACTAATCGCAATATCATGAGCCATTACTATAAGCTCTGAATCATCTCCAGATAGAATCTCAGCACCAATTTGCACATGTGATTTCATTATCTCCCATTCTTCTTGTTCAAATTCACCTGTCTTTAACAAAATTTGATCTGGGATTCCAATCTTACCCACGTCATGCATTGGTGCTGCATTTAACAGCAAGTCACACTCATGCTTAGCCATTCCTGCAGCCTTAGCAATAACAACGGCTATTTTACTCATACGAACAATATGTAGGCCTGTTTCTTCATCTCTATGCTCTGCAGCCATCCCGAGCCGTCTTACAATTTGCAATTGAGTGTCATGAATTTTTTTTGTTCTTTCTTGCACCTTATTTTCAAGAATTTCATTTTGGTGTCGCATGTATTTATGTGCCATTTGAACTTCTAACAAATTACGTACACGTGATAATAACTCATTGGCATCAAATGGCTTGGTAACATAATCGCGTGCACCACTATCTAGCGCGCGTTGCCGGTAGCTTTGCATATGCTGGGCTGTTAAAACAAGAATAGGTGGCAATTTATTATTTGTATATTCATTGAGCTGTTCCATTACACCATAACCATCCAGTTTAGGCATATCGAGATCAAGCAAAATCAAATCAAAATCATGTTTTATATGCAGTGAGAGTACTTCGGTTGGCTCTTGAGTAGATATCACATTCTCAAACTTCATAGTTATGAAAACCTTTTCAAGCAAGCGAACATTGACAATCTCATCATCGACAACCAAAATTTTAGCTTTTTTAGGATCAACTTCTAATTCACCATTATCGTTAATGTCACTCATTTCAAATTCCATTTTCATTGAATGAACCCATCTTATCAGCCAACTCAAGCTCTACATGGAATGTACATCCTTCACCTAGCTTACACTCCACATCAATACTTCCACCCATTATTTCTATAAGGTGTTTCGTTATCACAAGACCAATACCTGCTCCTTCGACATTGTTTCTTTGATTTAAACGTTCAAACGACGTAAATAATTTTCCAATATCCGCCTCAGACAAACCATCTCCCGTATCAGAAATACTAATTCGTAATCGATGTGCCTCACGAATCTCACATGTTAGTGTTATTTTTCCGTATTCACCATTATACTTAACCGCATTAGAGAGAATATTCAGCATCACTTGTTTAAGACGTGTAAAATCAGCTCTCACTACATAATTGTGATTGGTCACATTATCTATAACACGCAGGTGCAATGATTCTAACTGAGGACTAATTAGAGCTAGACACCCCTGCAACACATCATTTAAAAACACATCTTTAATTGATGCTTCAAACTTGCCTGATTCTATTTTCGCCAAATCAAGTACATCATTAATCAAATTTAATAAATGATCACCCGCCAACAATATTTCCGCTACATTTTGTTTCTGCGTCGGGCTAAAGCCATCCGCATCAAGTTCTAGTAGTTGGCCAAAACCGAGAATGGCATTCATTGGCGTACGAAGTTCATGACTCATTCGTGATAGAAACTCAGATTTCGCCTGATTAGCTTGTTCGGCCGCACTCAATGCCGCATTAAGATCTTTGGTACGTGCGTTTACTATTAATTCAAGATTTGCATTCAGGTCATTGAGTTGGCTCTTTGACACTTCAACTTTATTAATCATTTCAGTAAAAGAACGAGCAAGAATACCCATCTCACCATCGTCCACAGGAAGATTTTCCAAAACACGCTTTTCATTACCATAGCAATTAATAGCGCTTGTTATTTTGCGAATAGGCCTCGTTAAACGAAATGAAAAAACAACCCCTATTCCAGCTGCTGTTAATGCCAACAACGTAACCCAAGTAACAATTTCACCAATTTGTGCTTTTTCTAACGCAACGATATTAGAATATTTTTGCGTTAAAATAATTGCAATAAATCTTTCCGGTTGCGATGTATCTAAGGCAATCTTCTCAAAATTAACAACACTGTAAGCATTATTAATATCAGCCCGCAGCATTACTTGGTTTGTACTATTACCCGGAAGGTAATAGTCAACCAATTGAGGTATATCTTCTTGGACACGATACCGCTTTTTTAAATCAAACCCATAGGTCTTACTATCATCTGGATGAAGCAAATACCCACCATGGTTATTAGTAATATAAATATCACCATCACCTCGTTTATTTGCGCGTTGTTGAATTTCGCGTAATTCATCGCCTACTTTAACTGTAATAATGATAAGCCCACCAACTTCATTGCTCCTTTCATCATGGATGGGAGTGGCAATGCGGTAAACTTTGTTAATAGGATCCGTCACCTTTCCATATTCGCGATTTAAATTAATATCAGAAATATAAACTTCACCTGGTTCTAATTTAAGCGTTTCCGCAACATAGGGACGATGATTCTTATTTTGCAACATCTCTTTCTTCGTTTTTATAATTTTAGAATCATCGTTGTAAACAGAAATCAATTCATTACCATTTTCATTAATGAAACGTATTTTATAATATTCTTTTTTCCTCTCTAATAATGATTCGAAAATCACCCCAAGCCGAAAAATCCATTGCGCATATTCTGTCGCATTCTCACTATCACCCCCCTTGCCGTTACGAGTTCGAAGTATTCCCTGAAAAGGAGGTGTATTAGCAAGAAACAACACGTCTTGATTGTGAGAGTTAATGACTTGCTTTAACCAATCTCCAGCCTCTTTTGTATCAACGGTAATACGTTGTAAAGATTTATCAACCAAGATATCTGTTGTATTTTTGTGGTATACCCAACCAACAATACCGCTACTAAATAGCACCAAAAGGAAACTACTTATACTCAATTTGTGTACAATAGATAGCTGCATAAGATATTATCTGGTTTTACGATAATTATGCTTGTAAGGTCCGACCTTCAAACGCTGCATAAGTTTTCGTACAGAACCGTAATCACGTGGTGATACCCAGCCGATATATTTTCCTTCCAACGCCGCGGGCGAATCTGCCATTATACTTTGCAGCACATTCTTAACCTTTTGTTTGATAGCTAAATCTGTCGACTGGGCACTAGAAAAAACCCACTCAGGATACAATTTTGTGCTTAAAAAAAATGGGAAGTTCTTTATATCGTTGTTGTTAATGATGCGTAAATATCGCATATCAATCTCGCCACCTGCCTCCATACTTTCAAGTTTTCCTGTTCGCACAACACCAACTTGTGCTTTGCCATTCAGAACCCCCCTAACAACATCTTGCTGGAGACCTGTCTTGGTAAACATTAATTTTTTTAAATCAGAATACGGATCAAGACCTTGGCTAAGCATTTCAAACCATGCAACACGCCAACCACCAAAAGCAGGTTCAGAAACGGCCATTACCGTCTTGCCCTTAAGGTCTTTAATGTTCAAAATGTTTTTGTTTTTTATATGCGTAAAGATCACGGAACCAAATTGGTCTTGTGCCTTACCAGCACGTTTGTTGTTTAGTGTAGCTATCGCCTCTGCGCCATATAACAATTCTATTTCCACGTATGATGAAGGATTGGTTAACACATAATCAAACTCCCCATCACCAACACGACGAGATAATTCATTAAGATCAATAACAGGCACAAGATCAAAGGAATGTCTTGGTATCTCATTGTTCAACAATTCAACTGTTGCCCCCCATTGCTCATAAGTAGCACTGATTCCATGATGCGCTCTCACTGCAATTTTATACTCAGCAGAAAACACAACGGGAATTGATAGCATATATACAAGGATAAAAGAAATGATGTTCTTAATATATTTCACTGTATACCCTGTTATTAATGATTACTGATTTTAGCCAGCGTTCCACTAACTACATTTAAAAATTCTATAACATCAATTGGCTTAGTAATGTAATTTTCGAAGCCTGCATTTATGCCTTTTTCTATATCTCTCGGCATCGCATTCGCACTTATCGCAATAACCGGTGTATTTCGCGTAGCATCACGTTTGCGTAATTGATCCAACACACCAAAACCATCTATTCCCGGGAGATTAATATCAAGCAATATCAAATCCGGTTTATGCTCAGCTGCCAACTCCAACCCTAACATTGGCTCATGTGCGCTCCACATGTGGACATTTTCCATGCGAGATAATAATTGAGAAACTAAACGTAAATTCGCAGGGTTGTCTTCGATATACAAAACCGTACATTTCTGATTTGGTGAAAATTTGATGTCTGCAAGCCCATATTCATCAATTTCATTTAAAATTGAATCATTATAAATAAAGGCATCCATAGGTAGCTCAAACCAAAATTTACTACCTTTTCCTACCTCACTTTCGACGCCAATATTTCCTGCCATTAATTCAACAATATTTTTTGTAATTACAAGACCGATACCAGTACCTTCTATTTCTTTATCTTCCGCGCCACCTAGTCTCGTAAAAGCCTTAAATAACTGTTCCTGTTCATCTAGGCCTATTCCAGAACCTGTATCAATAATCTCTGTGCGCACAAGTGAATTTTCTTTAATATTGCATTCAACAATGATTTCTCCATTTTCATTATTGTATTTAACTGCATTACTTAACAAATTAAGTAAGACCTGGCGAAGTCGCGTTCGATCCGCCCTTACCGTAACCTTCTTATCTGAGAATTCATCAAAAGAGACACTCACCTTGTTAAAACTTAAGCTAATTTTTATACCTCGGTTATTAGCAAGTGGAGTTATTAGTTGCAACGACTCTGCAATGACTTCATCCATCGCAACGGCTTCTATTAAAAGATCAATATGGCCTGACTCAATTTTTGCCAAATCAAGAACTTCGTTAATAAGTTCAAGCAAGTGACTACCCGCTTTAACTATTTCATTAACGTTTTCTTTCTGTGACTCAGTTAGCTCGTTAGCATCTTCCATCGTCAACAATTGACTAAACCCCATAATTGCATTCATGGGTGTACGGAGTTCATGACTCATACTTGATAAAAATTGAGATTTACTTTGGTTTGCCTTTTCAGCTTCTTCTTTTGCTAGCATTAAAGCCTGTTGCGATCGATCACGTTCCACAACAACTGCTGCAAATTGTGCTAACTCTGTTAATAACTCAAGGTCGCCAGCTTGTGGGCTAGTTGGCTCTTTAAAGTAAACAGCAAACGTGCCTAACACCTTCCCTTTAGAGGAATAAAATGGTTCAGACCAGCATGCACGCAGTCCTGCTTTTTCAGCGAGTACTCTAAAACCTTTCCAATTAGGATGTTGCATTACATCACTAACAATCACCCGTTCCCTAGAAAAAGCCGCCTCACCACATGAACCAACCCCTATTCCTATTTCGAGACCATTAATGGCTGTGTTGTAAAAATCTGGCAAGCTCGGAGCCGCACCATGCACCAGCTTAGTACCTGAGGAATCTAGCAATAAAATCGATGTAATAGCACCATGCTGTACATTTTCTGCATACTCTATGATTGTTTCAAGTACTTTCTTTAACTCTATTCCTATTGCGATCTGTTCTAATATTTTATTACTGCCTTGTTGTTTTATTTCCACCTCAACCTTTTCAGTAATATCTTGAACAATACCTACCATATGCACTGCTTCACCCTGCTCATTTCGAGTTGCATCACCACTTTCCTGCACCCAACGAACACTGCCATTTGGATATATCACACGATGTACAGCTTCATACTTTTTACCATTTTCGAGACATGCCTTAACCGCATTACCAACCTCTTCCCTGTCATCAGGATGGACTATATCGAAATATGTTTCAGCGCTTATTTCACCAATATGTTCTGGAAAGCCATATAGTCGCTTTGCCATAGTTGACCAATAAACAACATTGTCTCTCAAGCGCCAATCCCACGTTCCGATATTGGCATTGTTTTGACTTCTTTCTAAACGCTCTTCACTCAATTTTAATTCAGTAATATCTGTTCTCACAGATACGTATTTATAAGGCATACCGTTTTCATCCAGAAATGGAACTATCGTAGAATCAACCCAATAATATTCTCCATCTTTTCTGCGGTTACAAATTGTTCCCCGCCAAACACTCCCTTTAGATATAGCTCCCCACAGATGCGCATAAAATGCTTTATCATGCTGCCCAGATTTTAATACACGATGATTTTGGCCTATTAAATCTTTACGGCTATAACCACTAACAGCGCAAAACTTTTCATTGACCATAATAATGCGACCATCAATATCTGCCTCGCTCACAATATCATGCTGGTTCATTGCTGTGATTTGAAAGTGATTTTCTCTAAGAGAATCACCTAAATCAGTATTAAGACGATTAACCCATCTAGCACGTTTAGCTCTTGCAGTTACTGCCGCTACAAAATGTTCTGGCTCACCAGATTTCATTAAGAAATCATTGCCACCCATATCCATTGCTATTAATTGGTTATTAATATCAGATTCCGTCGATAAGAACATGATCGGCATTAATGCCCAAGCATCGTCTTGCCTAATCACGCGCGCCAATTCAAGCCCTGAACAATTTGGCATATACATATCACTTACAAGCACATCCGGTTTAAAATCTTCTAGTGTTTCCAAACATTTCAGTGGGTTTGAAATTGCTACAACATTTATAGATGCATCTCGCAATATTGCCGCGTAATATTGCAACATGGCATCATCATCATCAACCAGCACCACCCGATATGGCTCGGGCTTAGTTCGCTCGATCAAACCATCTAACATCTTGCCAAGTTTCTGTGTATCTACAGGTTTACATAAATACCGACTCGCCCCCGCTCTTGTCGCAGCAAGACGAGAATCTATATCTGAGCGTACTGACATGAACACAACAGGAGGACATGTTTCATATTTAGTGTTTAATTTATTAATAATTTTAGCGCCCGCAATATCACCTTCACTAAAGACCATATCCATCACAATAGCTAATGGTAGTTCTTTGTCACACTCAAGTTCAAAGTCACTGGTATTGGTGAATTTTTTAACACAAAAATCTAAATTTTCAAGCTTGATTTTTATATCTTCGGCAAGTAGCTCATCATCATCCACGAGATAAATAAGGTTTCCTTGCCTTTTCTCGTTACTTTTAATTTTCTTGATATATGGAACTTTTGATGGGTGCCAGGCGCTTGCATCTTTTTTTAGATATTCAATTTGCGCCTTAATTTCTTGTAATGATTCATTGTTTTGGAATTTGGTTGAGGTCTCATTTTTAATATTGTTAAGTAACGCGCTGGATCCAAGTTCTATCTTACGAGCAGTCGCACTCACCGCCATAGCACCAAACGTACCAGCAGCGCCTGTTAGGCTATGCGCTACGCGAAACAACTCTTCAACTGAAGCAATATCTGCTGTGTCGACACAAGCCATTTCCCACAAGCACTCAATAGCAACGATTTTATTCTCAAGATCGTTTTTAAACGTATATTGTAATTTCGCAAGTTGCTTCTCAACATCTGACTGCTGGGAATTACGCATTAATATTCCTTCCAAATATTTGTTGTCGTAGCTGCGTTAAATTTAAGTTAATGTTATTGGTAGCAAATCCCACAAAATTATTCAGATTTTTTGATATAAAGGCCACGTGTAGATATATCGTCAAAAATTTGCATTTCTTTAATAATTTAAATCATCATATATCTGTGGCTTTTTGCAAAAATAACTGACAAATTCACATATAAAAAGCACAATAAAACCTACATAGTTGATAACACCGGTAAGATTATCCAGATTTCATCTACACAGAGATGCCTTCATTAGATTTCATATAAGACTTATTGCTACAATATATTGTATTAAAATCAGCCTTCATCAAGCAATTCACGTATGGTACGTAAAAAATTCTCATTAGAATATGGCTTTTGTATTCTACGAATGTGTAAACTTTTATCGACCAAATTATCATTCACCTGATCACTATACCCACTTAACATTTGAACCTTTAAATCAGGAAACTCCTCAAGCGCTTTGGCGACTAATTGATTACCATCCATCTTCGGCATAATAATATCGGTAATAAGCAGGTCTATTGATTCTGAATTAAGGATATCCAAGGCATCCTCACCATTTAATGCTGTCCGTACCTTATAGCCACTGGATGATAACAACTCTTCAGCTAGTCTTAACAATGATTCTTCATCATCAACAATCAAAATTGTTTCGCTACCTAGTAATTTCTCATCCGCAACAATTCCAGAATTCGCATCCGCATCTACATTAGAGTTACGTGATGCCATATACCGAGGAAAGTACAAATAAAATACAGCGCCTGCGTCAGGCTTAGAATCTACAGTTATAACGCCACCAGACTGCATAACAAAACCATAAACTTGACTCATCCCCAGTCCAGTACCCTCATCTCCTTTAGTAGAAAAAAATGGATCAAATATCTTTTCAAGCACCGTGCTTGTCATGCCAACACCTGTGTCCTTTAACGAAACTATGACATATTCACCAGAATCCAAGCCAAGTAACGTAGCTCTCTCATTTGACAAAAATTCGTTTGATGTTGATATCGTATAAGCTCCTCCATTTGGCATAGCGTGCATTGCATTAATAGACATATTAAGTATTGCATCTTCGAATGCTGAAGAATCAAGCCATACAGACCAAGGGTTGGTGCATAACTCAAAGCTTAAATCAATTTTAGCCGTCAGTGTTTTCTCCAGCATGTTTTGTTCTCGTTTAAGAAGCTCATTAATATTCTCCTCTTTTTGAAGAACCTTTTCCGCACTAGCGAACGAGAGTAATTTTGCTGTCAGTTTTTTTGATCGTTCTCCTGCACACCGTATCTCTTTCACATAATCAGTCGCCTTTTTATCCAGCGTGCTTTTAGACAGCAAAAGAGCTGAGTAACCAATTATTATACCAAGGGCATTATTAAAATCATGGGCTATCCCGCCCGTTAATTTTCCTAGGGCATCCATTTTTTGAGTTCGACGTATCAGTTCGTCTTGCTCTTTTTCTTGCGAAAGATCATGAAAGACGCCAACATATTGAGCTGCTTCTCCTTGCTCTCTGGGCAGCTCTGCAACCGATACTCGCATAGGGAACTCCTCGCCATTATTTCTAATGCCCATGATCTCCCGCCTTATCCCCATTATTTTCGACTTACCAGTTGATATAAAATTTGATACATATTTATCATGATTCTTTGCATGCTCAATTGGCATCAGTTTTTTAACATTCATATTAAGAAATTGTTTTTTACTGTACCCAAAAATATTGGTCGAAGAATCATTAGCCGATAATATATCCCCCTTCTCATTGATAGAAATAACAGCGTCAACCATTGTATTGAGTATCAAAATTAGCTCCTTTTGCTGATGGGCCAATTTGATTTCTGATATCTCTTGCTGAGTTATATCAAGAATTACCCCCTCTAATGTGTTAACACTACCATCCTCGTTATATGTTGCTTGTCCATTCTCTATAACATGACATAGCGAACCATCAGATCGAACTATTCTATATTTCATAGAGTATGATGAATGGTTTTTAACTCCCTTGGCTATGGCCTCAGAAACCAAATCAATATCAGCAGGATAAATAATATCTGCAAATGACCTAACATTGTTGTCAATGAAATCAGATGATGGATAGCCACTCAACGTATATATCTCTGTGCTTATAAATAGCATTGTATAATCTGCGTCGCTTAAACAACGATAGGTAACACCTGGGATGTTTTCGATTAGCGTTCTATGTCGTAATTCACTATCAGCCAAGGATGCTTCGGCATCCATACGCTCAGAAATGTCTCGAATACTGGAACGTATTCCTAAATAATTTCTAGATGAATCAAATATCGGCTGCCAAGACATCGCGATCCAACCATAGCTTTTGTCCTTTTTCTGAATACGAAAAGTTTTGTCATTAGCAGTCGTTCTACGTTCTATCATGCCATTTAACATCAAGGATGCTATTTCTCTATCATCCTCTGCTATGATCGGTAATGGATACCTATCCATAGCTTTACATTCTTCCACGCTGTAGCCAGTAATACGTTCAACTGCAGGGTTTATCCAGTAAATCTCACCGCTTGGCAAATACCAACTTTCCCAGTCATATGTGTAATCTGCAATGGCCTTATACTTCTCTTCACTCTCGCGTAATTTTTCCAAAAATAGAATAGATGTTTTTCTCAGTCTGTTGATTGATTTAACAAATCTATCCAGTTCATCATGCTTCTGTCTTGGTGCACGCTCCAAGCTCAAATCGCTAAAGTTGTAGGTCAAGTCAAACGCATCAATATAATTAACTGCCTTTATTATGTGCCTTGTCACCATATAATTAAATAATACAAAAATAAATACAGAAGCAATGACCATTAATATAATATTTATTATTAATATTTCGATCGCATATTCAAGCACCTCTTTCCACACATCATCAATACTCGAGGTCACGATGAGAACACCTAGATCATAAGTTCTTCCGGCACGTGTATAATGTAATTTGATCTCTCTTTTTCTTATATCCTTAGATACCTGTGAACCGACACTCAACCATGGCTCTCCATTTGGTTGTTTTATTTCAACATACTCTATATGTTTCTTACCCAGAAGCCCTTTTAGCAATAACTCTGTTTCATCAGCATTAGTGGCCCATACAGAAAGGTTTATCGCATCGAGAGAGTGTTCCTCAATAATATGATGTTGCTGTTCAATAATCTCCAGTTCTTGATAATATTCTTTACCAGTATTAATCAACGTTAATATTATTGCCGTAACGACGCCAAACAATAATAGCGCAACGAATATTCTTTCGCCTAACGGTGATTTGACTATTTGTTTATAGTTTTCAGAATTCATTTGTTCTGTACTTCAAGATAAGGAGCGAGATGTTTTTTATACGCTTTACTATAGAAACCCTGGTTTTTAAGCTTTCTTAAAATTGAGGTTACTTTAGGCACTAATTTATGATGCCTTTTATTTAAAAAAATAAACATTTCTTTTGACGCGATGGGAGAGGTATAAATATGGCGAGGCTGTAGCCCAAGTCTTTTAATCATTGCAAGGCCTTGCCAATGTTCATATAAAACAATGTCTACACGACCAAGACTCAACAACCTAAATAATTGTTCTGGATTCTTTGCAATAACTGTATTTTTAAATCCTTGCGTTTTATTTTCGTAAATCTTCCAGCCTTTTATATAACCTACTGATTTGTTTTTCATGGATGGCAAATCATCCAAATATGACTTATTCAAACTAAATGCAGCAAACTTCCAGTCCAACAGTTTTTCATCAATTCTAATTAGGTTGGGGTATATAGAAGAAATCTTCTTTATGCGGGTTAAATCACCATCAATTTGGCCGGAATTCGCATTGATCAACCCTCTTTCTGGTGGTTGCCTTTGAAGGGATATTTTAATTCCGGATTCCTGTGACACCTTGTTTATAATAAAATCAAGAAACCCTGTACCGTCTTTTCTTGTATACGGTTCAATATTTGTATCATTAATTACAAGTGTGGATTGAGTAGCCCAAACCGGCATAAAGGGGGTTAAGCAAGCCAGCATTACTAATGGTATTAAATATCTCAGAATTCATACCCTCGACATCATATTTCTTTAACAAACAGCATCTACTCAATTTATGTCTAACGGCAACTTCTATAATAACTTAAGTATCAGCATCGATATTTCGACGTAAATTGTATATACGTAATAGTATCGAACATATCGCTAGCTTTTTATCCCTCAATAACCATATGCTATTCATGTTTTTTACCTCACAATCTCCGCGCACTAAGTTATCTTTTTATTAAGAAATATGACAAAACTACCTTCTTTCGCACATCCCTTTGGCAACCTTCCTCTTCTGTAAGGATTTTCAACTCATCAATTCATGTTAGTAGCGGGGGCAGGATTAGCTCGCTACGCTCATTCTGCGCATCTCCGATGCTTGTTGCAGGAGTGGAAACGTAGTGTATACCTGATGAAGCCTGAAAGGATTCTAGGTGCGAACCAACCTATATATTGTCGTAGGTTCAGACCCTACCCCACAACGAAAAAAAGCTTCCTAAAAGGAAGCTTTTTGTATTTGGTAGCGGGGGCAGGATTCGAACCTACGACCTTCGGGTTATGAGCCCGACGAGCTGCCAGACTGCTCCACCCCGCATCAGTGGTCGGCACTATACATAACTCATATAATAACTACAACAAAATGCGGTGTTAAATTTCAGATATTATGAACTTTATTAAGATTTAGCCCCAAAAAGAGAAAAGCCGAGCAAAAGCTCGGCTTTTCCATACCTTGGGAGGTATTACTTAAGGCTTAACGTAAACGTAGCCTTTGTACTGAAGTTCAGCTACTTCGGCTACGCCAGAAGGAACGATTTCAGCATGTAAGTTGATCTTATCTTTAGGGATCTTCTTACCACGTACTGTGTTTGCACAAAGCGCAAACTTCACACCACGGTTAGCAAGTGCTTGAATTTGATCACCAAATTTGTGACCTTTCTTATCTTTCTTGCCATCAACAACGATGAAACCACCTGAGCTATGGAATACCATAACCGCTTTCAAGTTCTTGTCGCCTAGTGCATTAAGGTGGTTTTTCATGTTACGAAGACCACGGTAACCCCAGTTAATGTCGTTCATGTGGTAAACAACTTTCTGAGCTTTGTAGCCGTTCTTAGCTGGAGCACGATCAGCACCACCAGTTGCACAACCCGCTAAAGAAACAGCCATAACGCCTGCTGCAGCTAGCATCAAAGTATTTTTAATAGTCATTATTTACTTCTCCTCATGTATCTTATTATATTTCGAAAGCAACAATATTGTCGTTTGCGCACTGTTGATTTAACACCCATATAAGCTTGATTGCTATCCCATCAGCCAATTATATTTAAAATACATAAATAGCCAATAAATTCAACAAGTTGTAAGCAATATTTAGTATTAAAGCAAGCTACTAGGATTGCAAAAAGCACTGCATTACGCACCATTAGCTAGTACTGCGTTGTAAATTACAACGGTTTTTCCTATTCCGAGGTAATTCGCTTTAATTTACGCCACAAAGTGGTTTTATCAATGCCGAGTATTTGTGCTGCACGGTTCTTTTTTCCCTTAGCATGACTCAATACATGGCTAATATACGCTTGTTCTAGCTCATCTAGAGTCACAAAATTTGTGCCGGAAAACAACTCTTCGTTAAAGGCTTTTTCATTACCCTCTTCGGGTAATTCATTTGACCATGTCAAAATAGGACTGTCAGCAAGAATCACACAACGCTCAACAATGTTACGTAATTCACGCACATTTCCAGACCATGTGGCATCACAAAGACGGCGCATTGAGACAGAATCAAATCCTTTTACTTGTCGTGCATAACGATTAGCGAATTCATCAACAAAATACTCAACAAAGGCAGGAATATCTTCACGACGTTCGGCAACAGAGGGCACGCGAATGTTAACCACATTCAATCGGTGATAAAAATCGTGGCGAAACACTCCTTCTTGCACTAGTTGTTCGAGATCACGATTGGTCGCTGCGACAATACGAATGTCAATGGGTGTTGATTTTGTGCCACCGACTCGAGTCACATGCTGATCTTCAATAGCACGCATCAATTTCATTTGCATCGCATCAGAAATATTGCACACTTCATCAAAAAATAAAGTGCCGCCACTCGCTTGTTCCATTAAACCTTGCTTACGTTGATTGGCTCCAGTAAAGGCTCCCTTTTCATGACCAAATAGTTCTGATTCAAGTAAGGTTTCTGTTAATGCTCCACAATCAATGACAACAAAAGGAGATTCCTTACGTGAACTATAATCATGTAGAGCGTGCGCAACCAGCTCTTTACCAACACCTGATTCACCAGTAATAACCACGTTACAACTGACTTCCGATACTTTTTCAATGGAATTGAACATGGAGCGCATAACAGGGCTATCACCTATCATGCCGAAACGATTCCCGGAACGACGCAGACGTTTTTTAAGTAATTTATTTTCTTTCTTTAATTCATGAGACTGGATGCTACGTTCAACTGTTAATGTAAACTCATCAAAATCGAATGGCTTTTTAATAAAATCTGCTGCACCACGTTTCATCGCTTCAACTGCATTTTCAACTGATGAGTGTCCGGTCATAACGAGAATCAGCGCATCCTGATCAACATCTCGTAATTTTGTCAATAAGTCAAAGCCATTCATTTCGGGCATACGCAGATCGGTAACAACGACATCTGCACCAACTTTGGTAAATTCTTCTAGGCAGTCAGTGGGGGATTGAAACACACGCATATCAAGACCAGCACTTTCACACTGCCTTTGCATGACCTTGCAAGTAACAGGATCATCATCAACAAATAGCATTTTCGTGGTTGATAAATCCAAGTTAACCTCCTCCTGCACCACTTTCTAACTTGTATGACGTAGAATCATCCACACCAAATGGCAAACGTATTCTGACACACGTTCCCTTGCCTTTCTCACTTTCTAATAAAATCTCACCATCATGTTTCTTAATAATTCCGTAGCTCACTGACAAACCTAAGCCTGTACCCTCGCCTTCAGGCTTAGTCGAGAAAAATGGATTGAAAATATGCGGCATATCTTTTTCTTCGATACCTTCACCATGATCCGATACCTCAATCACCGCATAATCACCATCAGCACGCAACACCACATCTATAACACTACCACTTGCAGAAGCATGGATAGCATTCAGAAAAATATTAACTAATACCTGTTGTAATTGATTTGGATCACCCTGAATCGACAAACCTTTCATCAAGTCCGTACGCACCTCAACCGAACTTGTATCTGCACGATGCCTTAATAAATCAACGGTATCCATCAACAAGGTATCAAGCATGAATTTTTCATAAGTTGGTTCGCTTGCACGTGCAAATTTCAAGATACCTTGAACAATTCTTGCGCAACGCTCCCCTTCTTCACGAAGAGTATGCAAGTCTGATTTAATTAAATCAGATTTCTCATGCCCATCTACGGAATCTTCAACCAGCTTTGCTAAAGACATAATATTCATTAACGGATTATTAATTTCATGGCCAATACCCGCAGCCATTTGTCCAACAGCGGCAAGGCGGTCAGATTGTCGAGCTGCCCGCTCTGCTTTATCCCGCTCACTTCGTGTTCGTTCTAATGAACCACAAAGATAATTAAATGCTCGCCCAACAATACCAACCTCATCATTTCGTCCACCATCCATATAACGTGCAGATTGATCTCCATCCGCATATTGCTCAATGGTTATAGCCAATTCTTGTACAGGTGTTGCGAGTCTGTCTGCAACCCAACGGGCTATTAATAAACTCAACACCAACAAAACACCACCTAACAACCAGATTGTGTTGCGTAATTTTTCGATTGGTGCAAAAACAGTATCGTATGCGGTTTCAATAACCAGCATCCAATTAGAGCGATCGTCTTCATAGGGTGAATAATTCAGATAAAAATACATACGCCCATCGTCCAGCAACATAAATCCAGGCTTGCCTTTTTTTCTTATACTATTCCAGTTATCAACACCAATATCTGCTGAAAACTTAAAATTTGATCCAAGTTGGTTTGCGAAGCGTTGATTGTTATCTTCATGGAAGAGATAAATACCATCACGTGATAGATTATTTTGATTCACTTCTACAACATAGGCCTTACCATCAAAACCACTCATTGCCGACATGACTGTTTCATCTATACGTGTGCCCCACATATTAATGATAAGCAAACCTTCCAGATCTGTTAGATCATCGCGAATTGGCACAGAGTAGCGAACCATTGATGGACAAAAATCGGCATCCATTTGCACACGACCTAATTCAAAGTCTGATACATAGACACCAATTTGATCATCTACCGCATTCTTAAAAAAAGGTCGACTTGATTGATCAGCAACGTAATAGCGTCCTTTGTCTTTATCCAGCAATTCAGGCTCAATACGTCTACCCTCTTTTACTTTTACAAGGGTTTTGCCTTTCTTATCAATGAAACGCATAGCTTGAATTGTTTTAACTTTCTGCTGAAAATTGGCAAAATATTCTTGAAGATCGCGAACACTATCATGATAACGACTATCATCTTGAGCAACCGATATACCACTAAAATCTTTTATTATTGGTACTTCGGCCAAACCTGCGGCTAAGGACTTTTGGTTTTCAATCAGTCCTTTTAATTCATCGGCCATATTACCGAGCTTTTCGTGCAGCTCTGCCGTAATGCGTTCTTGTAAATCCGCTTCAATTTGACTTACGACACCAAATTGCAATATCAATAATGGAACAAGCGTCATTATTCCTATAATGAAAAATAGCTTTTGGCGTAGTGGCATAAAGAACGTCCGAAAAACATAGTGATGTATATAATACTATCACAGTTCCACAAAGCTACTAGTTTCCCTATGACTTACATTGCAATGAGCTAGAAAGTGCTTGTAATACTTCACCACTGCCTGGGTTCTGTACAAATGCGGCAATACCAATATTTTTATGCTGCCAATCTTTTTTAATGTTGAATTTAACTTGTTTGCTAAACTGACGTTTATCAACAAATGGAATTGCAATCATTTCACGGACTACATAATCATGATGTAGGGAGCGACCATGATTCTCCCCTGCATTCACCTCGCTCAGCAAATCATTTTCATATAATGCGACAAAAAGTACCGAGCCTATTGTTGCTTTATCAAGTAATTCGGCTGAAACATCAACTGCCAACTCTGTATTATTAACTGCTGCCCAATTCATTGACAAATTAGCAGCTGCTGGCCACCCATTTACTTCGTCCAATAAAGGCTTGATGCTTTGTCGGCGCCAACTCCGAAAGTCACGGCCATTAAAAACAAGTTGTGGGGTATAAATTGAGCGAAGCCGGTTGCGCTGACCTATTTCACGCTGGCGCTGCGTGTATTCCGGTGCTGAAAATGGGTCACGCCAACCAATGTAATTCCAATAATCAACGTGCAGCGACAACGGTAATACTTTGTCGGCACCGACACCTTGTTTAGATAGCCGGCTTAACCACTCATCTGCCGGAGGGCAACTGCTACAGCCTTCTGAGGTATAAAGCTCAAGTAAAGCAACACGCTTACTGCCACTTTTAGCGCTACATTGTGCTGCCGATAATGTAAGCCCATAGCTCATGAGAGTAATAAAAATAACTGAAAGAAACGACGCCGATATACGCATAATGCCCCCAATACAATTCGACTACTCATTATTATTGAATATTCGACGCCCAACAAAGGAAAAGGTTCAATCTGTGCGACGTGCTCTGTTTAGTATGTGCTTGAGATCATGGCGATAAATAAAACCAGGCAAGGCAAAAATCATAAATAAGAAGAAAGTGACCCAATAGAATTCCCAAGCCTGAGCGTGGCTGCCTCCGGTCGCCTTGATTTCAAGGCCAATAGCAACACCACCCAAAATAAGGTACAAAATAAGCCATTCAAGCAATCGAAGCCAGACAGGTTTGGCTGGCTCCATCGGTGCAAACACCAATAGTGTCCGCTCGGTTAACCAAGGAAGGTTCGCTGCAATAATGCTAGCAATAAGAAGTATCGTGATAAGCATTAGCTAAGTATATCTGAATTAACGACTAATAAGATACCGCTTGCTATATGAATACTGCTGCACACGAGGCAATCAATATGCCTGGGAATAAGCCAACAACTAGCACCGCTAAGGAGTTCATGCTAAAGGCAATATTCATTTCTGCAGACAGCTCAAGTGGTTTATCTGTTTCAGCCTCGTCAAAGAACATAAGCTTGACTACACGCAGGTAATAAAACGCACCAATAACAGAGAAACCAACGGCAACTGCGGCTAACCAAACCATGTCGATATTCACGATCGCTTGTAACACCAAGAGTTTCGCATAGAAACCAACTGTTGGTGGCACGCCTGTCATTGAGAACATGAGCAATAACATCATGAAGGCTATCCAAGGGCTGCGCTTACTTAGCCCCTTCAAATCAGAAAGATTATCTGCCTCGTCACCACGGCGACTTAACACAATGATTAATGCAAAGCCTGCCATCGCAGTTGCTGCATAGGTGATGATGTAAAACATGGATGCTGAATAACCCGCATTGGTTCCTGCCAGAATACCTAACAAAATAAAGCCAACATGCGAGATTGTTGAATATGCCAACATACGTTTTAGGTTGGTTTGCGCTAATGCAATAATGTTACCGACCGCCAGTGATAGCACGGAAAGGATTACCAACATGTCCTGCCAACCAGCGTGCAAGTCACCCATGCCTTCTACTAACAAGCGCATAAAGAGCGCAAAACCAGCGATTTTAGGCGCACTACTGATATACATCGTCACCGATGTTGGTGCGCCGTGATAGACATCAGGCACCCACATATGAAATGGCACCGCACCCAGCTTAAAGGCCAAGCCTACAACCACGAATACCAAGCCAAAAATTAATACAATGTTATTACTATCTTTTGCTTGAATCGCTGTTGCCAGTTCCGTTATATCCAAGGTACCGGTCGCGCCATAAAACATCGACATACCATATAGCAACATACCTGATGCAATTGCACCCAGAATAAAATATTTCATCGCCGCTTCTGAGGCTTGTAAAGATTCCTTATGGAACGCAACCATTGCATAAACGGACAGGGATAATAGTTCAAGACCAAGGTAAATCGTAAGGAAGTTATGCGCAGACACCATGATCATCATGCCTAACACACCAAACAAACCTAATACGTAATATTCACCTTTAAAGATATCGCGATCGGTAAGGTAACTACGCGAATATAAAAATACCATCGCCGTTACAACATAAATCGCACACTTTAATAAGGTTCCCATCGGATCACTGACGTAAGTGCCACTAAATGTATAAACCGCCTCAGTCGGTGCAACAGCAAGCGTCACAATCAACGTACCTAATAATGATAATTGCGCCAGCACATAAGTCATTACACGATTTTTATCACTAATAAATAAATCAGCAATTAATACAACACAAGCCATCGAGAGCAAAAAGATCTCTGGTGATGCAAGTGTAAAATCTGGCATGGTGAATGAATTTGTCATATCGATCCCGTTACAGCTTAGACTGCGCAATATGTTGCAGCAGATTATCAATCGTTACATGCATAACCTCGACCATTGGATCAGGCCATACACCAAATAACAATACGGCAAAGGCCAATATGCCAAGAATAAAGAACTCACGACCATCTAAATCTTTTAGTGCCGCAACATTGTCATTTGCTATTTTGCCGAAGATGACACGCTTAACCATCCACAAGGTATAAGCTGCACCCAGTATTAAGGTGGTTGCTGCAACAAATGCAATCCAGAAGTTAGCCTTGAAGCTCGCTAAAATCACCATGAACTCACCAACAAAGCCTGATGTGCCTGGCAAGCCTGCGTTAGACATCGCGAAGAAAACCATGAAGGCAGCAAAGATAGGCATGGTATTCGCTACACCGCCGTAATCATTAATCATACGACTATGCATACGGTCATACATGACACCGACACAAAGGAACATCGCAGCTGATATGAAGCCATGCGAAATCATTTGCACCATTGCACCTTCCATTGCCAAGGCCGAGCCATCATAGCTGCCTGTTGCTTCAAAGATGCTAAAACTAATAAAGAAACCTAATGTCACAAAACCCATGTGAGCAATTGACGAGTAAGCAATCAGCTTTTTCATGTCTTGTTGAACAAGTGCTACAAAACCAATATAAGCAACCGCAATTAACGACATACCAATAATCAACCAATCCAATTCGTGGCTAGCATCAGGGGCAATCGGTAAGCTAAACCGTAAGAAACCGTAGCCACCTACTTTCAACATAATTGCTGCAAGTATGACTGAACCGCCTGTCGGTGCTTCAACATGCGCATCCGGTAACCATGTATGCACTGGCCACATCGGCACTTTAACCGCAAAGGCTAAAAGGAAAGCGATAAAGATCAGAATCTGTTCTTGCATACTCAACTTCACAGCATGGAATGCAAGGATATCGAAACTACCGGCTTGGAAATATAAATAGATCAACGCAACCAACATGAACACCGAACCAAGGAAGGTGTACAAGAAGAATTTGATTGTTGCGTAAACGCGATTCGGTCCACCCCAAATACCAATGATAAGGAACATGGGTATTAACATCGCTTCCCAGAACACATAGAACAAAATAGCATCAAGTGATGCAAATACACCGTTAATCAAACCTTGCATGATCAAGAAGGCGGCCATGTACTGTGAAACACGATGAGTAATGACTTTCCAACCAGCTAACACGATCAAGATCATGATAAGGCTGGTTAAGATGATCAGCGGCATTGAGATACCATCAACACCAAGTGCATAACGAATGTTAAATGCCTCGATCCAAGTTGCTGTTTCAGCAAACTGCATACTCGCAGTGCCTGTATCAAAGCTTGTATACAGTGGGATGCTAAGCAAGAACGTCACAACAGTAAAAATCAATGCAATCGGTCGTGCGCCCCAAGGATCACGATCACCAACCGCTAATACGATTAGACCACCGAAGATTGGGATCCAGATAAGAAGACTAAGTAGTGGTAAATCTGCAAACATGTTTCTTAGGCTCCCCACCAAACAAACCAGCTAAGAAGTCCTAGCAGGCCTAAAATCATTGCGAACGCGTAGTGATATAAATAACCAGTTTGTACATGTCGTACAACACCGGCAAACCAATTAATAGTCGCTGCGCTACCATTAACAATTAAACCATCGATAACATTAACATCGCCCTGCTTCCACAAGCTTTTACCTAGCAAACGACCACCACCTGCAAAGACCTTGATAAACAGATCATCCATGTAGTATTTGTTATCAAATAGTTTATGCAAGAAACCAAATTTATCTTGGAACCAATCTGCAATTTCAGGTCGTTTCATGTAGATAAACCATGCTGTAATCAAACCGCCCATCGCCAGCCAGAATGCAGGACCTTTGATACCATGTTCAATAAATCCGACAATGCCATGGTAGTTCGCCCCCAGCGTTCCGATAACATCATTGGTTTCGTTCACATAAATCGCGCCAGCAAAATAATCACCAAACACGACATCACCTAATACATAACCGGCAACGACTGAAGGGATCGCCAATAGAATTAAAGGCACGGTGACAACGGCCGAACATTCATGTAGATGTGCCCGCGTATCCTCATCCATACGTTCTTTACCATGGAAAACCAAGAAGAACATACGGAAACTATAAAGTGCGGTAATAAATACACCGGCAAGTACTGCTATGTAGGCAAAACTATGTACCCATGTCGCATGATCTAAATTCGTTGCTGCATGCACCGCTTCAATAATGGTGTCTTTCGAGAAGAAACCAGCGAAACCGGGGAAGCCAATCAATGCCAGCGAACCAATCAATGAAGTCCAGTAAGTGATCGGCATGTATTTACGCAGCCCACCCATCTTGCGCATATCTTGTTCGTGATGCATGGCAATAATTACTGCACCTGCTGCTAAGAACAACAACGCTTTAAAGAAGGCATGAGTCATTAAGTGGAAGATCGCAGCAGAATATGCCGACGCACCCAAGGCAACCGTCATGTAACCCAGCTGTGAAAGCGTTGAGTAGGCAACCACACGCTTGATATCGTGCTGAATCAAACCTAAGAAACCCATAAACAAGGCCGTCACTGCACCAATGAATAATATAAAGGTAAGCGCGGTCGTTGATAATTCAAATATTGGTGACATGCGTGACACCATGAAGATACCCGCTGTTACCATTGTTGCCGCATGAATCAAGGCTGAAATGGGTGTTGGGCCTTCCATTGAATCTGGTAACCAAACATGTAGTGGTACTTGTGCCGACTTACCCATTGCACCAATGAATAACAAAATACAAATGACTGTTAGTACTGACCATTCCACATCTGGGAATATCTGCATTGTTTCACCGACAAGGCTCGGTGCTTTCTCAAACACAGTCGCGTAATCAAGCGAGCCCGTGTACATCAATACCGCCGCAATACCGAGTAAGAAACCAAAGTCACCGACACGGTTAACTAGGAACGCCTTTAGGTTTGCGAAAATAGCTGTCTCACGGTTATACCAAAAACCAATCAATAGGTACGATACCAAACCTACCGCTTCCCAACCGAAGAACAGTTGCAAGAAGTTATTTGACATAACCAACATTAACATTGAGAAAGTAAATAAGGCGATATAACTGAAGAAGCGTTGGTAACCGGGGTCATCGCTCATGTAACCAATCGTGTAGATATGCACCATCAATGAAACAAAGGTAACCACAACCAACATAATGGCCGTTAATTTATCAACCAAGAAACCAATTTCAAACTTAATGCCGTCACTGACTAGCCACGTATAAACTGATTCATTGTAAGAGGCCATGCCATCCATTAAGAACAGCTTCATGACATAAAAAGAAAGTACGCACGATACCGCAACACCCGAGATAGTTACCCAGTGCGATGCAGTGCGGCCAATCTGTTTACCAAATAACCCGGCTAATACTGACCCTACCAAAGGGGCGAGAACGATTGTTAGAAATAAATTTTCCATGCGAGTTCCTGTTAGCCCTTCATTTCACTGATATCGTCAACATTAATAGAATGACGTTTACGGAATAGCACGATGAGGATGGCAAGGCCAATCGCTGCTTCGGCTGCGGCAACAGTAAGAATAAAGAACACAAACACCTGCCCTGCTGTATCACCGAGATAATACGAAAAGGCAATAAAATTCATATTGACCGCTAATAACATCAACTCAACTGACATAAGCAGAATGATGATGTTTTTTCTGTTGATAAAAATACCGGCAACAGAAAGGCTAAATAAAATCGCAGCAACAATAAGGTAGTGGGATAACGCGATCATGACTCACGCCCTCCATCAAAATCAGTATCGGAATCCATCTTCACAACCCGTATACGATCAGCTGCTTTTACTGCAACCTGTTCTGTGATGTTTTGATGACGCGTGCCTTCACGACGACGCATGGTCAATGAAATAGCGGCAACAATAGCAACTAGTAGAATCGCAGCGGCAATTTCAAATGGATAAAGGTATACAGTGTACAAAACACTACCTAATTCTTTTGTATTACTGTAATCAGCCGCATGTCTTGCTGGCTCAGCAAATTGTTCCAAACCAAAGTTCGCCGGACCGACAACTAAAATCAATTCAATCGCCATCACTACCGCAAACACAGCGGCAATAGGTAAGTATCTTGCGAAACCTTCACGCATACGTGCGATATTAATATCCAGCAACATCACCACGAATAAAAACAACACCATTACTGCACCGACATACACAAGCACTAAGGTAATAGCCAAAAACTCTGCTTCTAACATGAGCCATAAAGCGGCACAGTTAAAAAAGGTCATCACGAGAAACAATGCCGAATGCACTGGATTTTTCATCGTAATTACCATAGTCGCTGCAAACAGCAACAATCCAGCAAAAACATAAAAACTAATGAGTTCAACCATAATTACGTACCTACCTTAACGGTATGTGGCATCCTCCGCGCGATCTTTAGCAATCTGCTTTTCATACAGCTCGCCATGGCGCAATAATTTTTCTTTGGTCATGATGTTTTCACCACGATTCTCAAAGTGGTATTCAAGTTGACGTGTTTCAACAATCGCATCAACTGGGCACGCTTCTTCACAAAACCCACAGTAAATACATTTAAACAGGTCAATGTCATAACGGGTTGTACGACGAGAACCATCATCACGTTGTTCAGATTCAATCGTAATCGCTAATGCAGGACAAACGGCTTCACACAACTTACAGGCTATACAACGTTCCTCACCATTAGGGTAACGACGCTGTGCATGCAAACCACGGAAACGTGCTGACTGCGGTGTTTTTTCTTCTGGGTAGAACAGGGTGAATTTTTTCTTAAAATAATAACGCCCTGTAACACTCATCCCTTTCAGTAATTCTGACAGGGTTAACGTTTTAAAAATACTTTTCATGGAATTGATCATTAGCGTATCCCCTTAACCAAACCACGGTCCGACTTTCGCCAGTACCATAACGGCAACCACGAGCAACCAGACAATTGTAATTGGAATAAATACTTTCCAGCCCAGACGCATAATCTGGTCATAGCGATACCGTGGGAATGTCGCACGAAACCAAAGGAAAAATAGCAAGAAGAAAGCAGTCTTAATAATAAACCACTGAATACCATCACCGACCAAGGTACCGAAGATGCCTTCTGGGATCCACGCAGCCGGGATTGGCGAGTACCAGCCACCAGCAAACATTATCGCAGTCAGTGCCGCGATCAGAATCATGTTGGCGTATTCCGCAAGGAAGAACACGGCGAAGGCCATACCCGAGTAATCAACATGGAAACCGGCTACGATTTCCGACTCACCTTCAGCCACATCAAATGGGGCACGGTTGGTTTCCGCTACACCTGAAATAAAGTAAACAACAAACAGCGGTAGCAATGGCAACCAGAACCAATCAATAAAACCTAAACTACCTTGCTGCGCCTCAACAATGGTTCGTAAATTCAAGTCACCTGCCGCAATCAACACACCAACTAACGCAAAGCCCATCGCGATTTCATAGGCAACGATTTGTGCCGATGAACGCAATGCACCTAAAAAGGCATATTTAGAATTTGAAGACCAACCAGCAATAATTACACCGTAAACACCTAATGAAGTAATCGCTAAGACATAAAGCAGACCTGCATTCACTTCATCAGCAATACCAAGAAAATCATTTAGTGGGATAACTGCCCAAGCGGCCAGTGCGGTTGCAAGTGAAATAACCGGGGCAAATAGGAACAATAATTTGTTAGCCTTAGCAGGAATAATAATTTCCTTGCACATCAGTTTTAATGCATCAGCAATTGGTTGACCAAGCCCCCACATTTTAAAACCGAAGAAACCAACACGGTTTGGACCAATTCGCACCTGCATGTAACCAATGATTTTACGTTCCGCAAACGTAAGATAGGCAACACACAACATCAGTGGCACCATCAGTGCAACGATGCTTAATACGATCTGCACTATGGTGAATGACCAAAGGAATTCACCCCAACCCCAAACTGTATCGAACAACTCGCTCATAATCTTTCTACTAGTCCTTCGTTACCGTAACTGCTTGATAAGGTGCGCCTAAGCCGCTGCTCAGCATAGTTGCCGCACTGACCATAACGCAATTATCCGGAATTCGTTCATCTAACTTTAACTCACCCGAAACTTCATCATCACCCTGCCCCAATACAACACGGGCAGCATCAGCAATATTGAGTTTGTTTGCTGTTGCACTATTTATGTTAATCGTGTCAGTCGCAACATGTGTTGTTTGTTGTAATGCGGATGCGCGACGCACAACATTATCGGTTTCATAAATAGAGAGGTTACTCATTCTGACCAATTCATCACTTTTTGAAAGTGCTGTTGGGTAAACCCAATCCATTTGGTTATCAGTACTCATATTAGCGCTATCGCGTTCAACTTCTGCACGCACTTCTTCCGATGACAAATATTCATAACCATTTAGATCTAATAAGTTGCCAAGCACTCTTAATATCTTCCAACCTGGACGAGTGTCACCTAGTGGTGCGCAGCTAGCAGAAAAACGCTGCCACGTGCCTGCTGCGTTTACAAAAGTGCCTGATGTTTCTGAGTATGGTGCCATTGGCAACATCACATTGGCGTATTCACACATTTCGTCTGAAATAAACGGTGTTAAACACACTACGAAGTCAGCAGCATTGATTGCGCCCATCGCTTGTACTGGATTGATGCAATCATGTTCAGGCTCAACATTCATTAACATGTAAGCTGAAGCAGGTTCATCGAACATGGTTGCTGCATTTTTACCAACAGTCACCTCTTTACCGCCAACACCCGCGAAAGGTAATGCACCAGCTAAACGAGCACCGACGCTATTCGCGCCACGCGGCAGGTAACCAAAGTTTGCATCTGCAAGTTTTGCTAATAAACCAGCAAGAGCACGAAGCGCCGACAAATCAGGTAACGCCATTGCTTGCGTGCCAATAATCACTGAGCTGTTGCTTGCTGCATTTAAATTATTTGCAATAGCTTTATGGCTTTCCGTCACGCTGACTGAACCAATTAGTTCCGCCAAGCCTGCTGGGGCAGCTTGCCCAGTAAGCTCCAACATTGCTTTTACTATGCCAGCAAGCTCAGTTGCGATTGCACCTGAATGTACAACAATTGTTTCCGTAATCGGGTAGTTAATATCGTAGTCAATCGTGTTCAGTAACATGACCTTTGCGCCATTCGTTACTGCTTTACGTAACCGGTGCGAAGCAATCGGTTGATCATGACGAATATTCGAACCAATCAACAAAGCCGCATCAACAGATTCTAGTGCATCGATCGATAAACCCAGCGTTTCTGCATTTGGCATACCACCATCATCAGAAAAATCTTGCTGTCCTATACGGTGGTCAATAGATGTTGCCCCCATATCACGTAACAACTTCTGCATAAGAAAAGCTTCTTCTGTTGTTACATTCGGCGACATCAGTCCTGCGATACTGTCTTTATTACCACGCAGGCCTTCTACAACTTCTTCTAGTGCTGTATTCCAATCCGTTTCTTGCCACTCATCACCTACCTTGATCATTGGCGTGGTCAATCTTGACTGACTATTGAGTCCTTCGTAGGCATAACGATCACGATCTGAAATCCATACTTCATTTATTTTTTCATTTTCATTTGGCACTACACGCACAATTTCTTTATTACGGATATGCGTATTAATATTTGAACCAATACAATCATGCCCTGCAATACCAGCTGTTGAACGCATTTCCCATGCACGTGCAGCGAAACGCGAAGGCTTAGTCGTTAACGCACCAACAGGACAAACATCAATAACATTACCTGACATTTCCGAGTCAACACTACGTTCAATATACGTGCCGATTAATGTATTAGTGCCACGACCCATACCACCGAGCTCTTTATCACCGCCAACTAATTCAATCGTACGGATACAACGCGTGCAATGAATACAGCGTGTCATTTCGGTTTCGATCAACGGTCCAATATTTTTATCTTTTACAACTCGTTTCTTTTCAGTGAACCGCGAAACACTGCGGCCATAGCCCATCGCAATATCTTGCAGCTCACATTCGCCACCTTGATCACAAATTGGACAATCAAGCGGGTGATTGATCAATAAAAATTCCATCACCCCTTTTTGTGCTTGCTTGGCAAAATCTGATTTAGTGAAAACCTTCATGCCTTCGTTAACCGGTGTTGCACAAGCCGGTAATGGCTTTGGCACACCTTCAACTTCAATCAGACACATACGACAATTAGCCGCGATAGGTAATTTTTTGTGATAACAGAAACGCGGGATATAAACATTCGCATCATCTGCTGCATGGATAATCATCGAACCTTTAGCAGCCTGCATTGGCACACCATTGATTTCAATAGTCACCATATCATCGGCATTTATTTCAGGTTTCGCGCTCATGCTGCGGCTCCCTTCTTATTGCCACCGACGAGGCAAGTTTTGTTTGTAATGTGATATTCAAACTCGCTACGGAAATGTTTCAAGAAACTTTGTACAGGCCAAGCGGCGGCTTCACCAAAGGCACAAATTGTTTTACCGGCAATTTGATCTGCAGCAGAATCCAATAGGTCTAGATCTTCAGGACGACCTTGACCATTTTCGATACGTTCTAATACACGATACATCCAACCAGTACCTTCACGGCATGGTGTGCATTGGCCACATGATTCTGCGTAATAAAAACGCGATAAACGCATTAAAGCTTTTACCATGCACGTCGTATCGTCCATGACGATCACGCCGCCTGAACCGAGTGCTGAACCCGCTTTGGCAATTGAGTCGTAATCCAAATCACAGTCCATGATGACATCAGCAGGCATAACCGGCATTGAGCAGCCACCAGGAATAACTGCTTTTAATTTATTACCGTCACGTACACCACCTGCCATTTCTAGCAAGTCTTTAAAAGGCGTGCCCATTGGGATTTCGTAAACACCTGGCTTATTAACGTGACCCGCAATTGAAAACAGTTTCATGCCGCCATTGTTCGGTTTACCTAATTCAAGGAACCACTCTGCACCATTACGAATAATCGCTGGTACTGACGCCAATGTTTCTGTGTTATTAATCGTTGTTGGTTTGCCATATAAACCAAAGTTGGCTGGAAACGGTGGTTTAAAGCGTGGCTGACCTTTTTTACCCTCGAGTGATTCAAGTAAGGCTGTTTCTTCGCCACAAATATATGCACCTGCACCAAGGTGACCATACAACTCAAAATCAAAACCTGAACCAAGAATGTCTTTACCAAGAAAGCCTGCTTCATAGGCTTCTTTGAGCGCTACTTCGAAGCGCTCAAAGGGTTCGTGATGAAACTCACCGCGCAAGTAGTTATAACCCGCCGTTGCACCGATTGCGTAACCCGCAATAATCATACCTTCAACAACTGAATGTGGGTTATAACGAAGGATGTCGCGATCTTTAAATGTACCCGGCTCACTTTCATCCGAGTTACAAACAATATATTTTTCACCCGGTGCTGTGCGAGGCATAAAGCTCCACTTTAGACCGGTTGAAAAACCAGCACCACCACGACCACGCAGCGCTGATCCTTTGACCATCTCGATAACATCTTCTTGGGAAATGTTTTCCGCAAAAATTTTCTTTAATGCTTCGTAACCACCGGTCTTGACGTAATTATCAAAAGTCCATGGTTCTTCGAATTGCATTGTCTGTGAACAAACTTCGTTTGCCATCAGTAAGTCCGCCTTGCCTTTGTCCTAGTCCAATCCATCAAGGATTGAATCAATTTTTTCTGGTGTTAATTTTTCGTAGTAATGACCATCAACAACCATCATTGGACCGCCACCACACGCTGCCAAACATTCTTCTTCTATTTTCATTGTGAACTTGCCATCAGCTGTTGTTTCGCCCTGCTTAATACCAAGTTTATTTTCGATATATTCCACAACATTATCTGAACCCATTAACATGCAACAAATGTTGGTACAGACATTAATTTTATGACGACCACAAGGTTCACGATCAAACATGGAATAAAATGTAGCGACTTCATAAACACTGACACGTGGCATACCAATATATTCAGCCACTGCGTTCATGATTTCTTCTGTTAGCCAACCACCGTTTTGTTCTTGCGCAGCAGTTAATGCTGGAATCACAGCAGACTCACGACGATCAGCTGGAAACTTAGTTAACCAGTGTTCGATTTCTTTGCGTACTGACTCGCTCAATACATCATTACCATTGGCTGTTTGCATTTGTTCACTCATTAGCGGTCAATCTCGCCGAATACGACATCCATGGTACCGATAACGGAAACCACGTCTGAAATCATATGCCCTTTTACCATTTCATCCATCGCAGAAAGATGAGCAAAACCTGGAGCACGTACTTTTACACGGTAGGGTTTATTCGCACCATCAGAAACCATGTAAACACCGAACTCACCTTTCGGGTGCTCAACCGCTGCGTAGGCTTCGCCTGCTGGTACACAATAACCTTCCGTAAATAATTTAAAGTGGTGAATCAGTGCTTCCATGTCACCCTTCATATCCGCTCGTGGTGGTGGCGATACTTTATTATCTTCAAGCATCACTGGACCCGGGTTCGCACGTAACCAATCAACACATTGTTGAATAATTCTGTTTGACTGACGGAACTCTTCCATACGGACAAGATAACGATCATAGCAATCGCCATTAACACCCACTGGAATATCAAATTTCAGTTTGTCGTAAACTTCATACGGTTGTTTTTTACGTAGATCCCATTCAATACCTGAGCCGCGTAACATCGGCCCTGTAAAGCCAAGCTGTAATGCACGTTCAGGAGAAATAGTACCGATACCCACTGTACGTTGTTTCCAAATACGGTTATCAGTTAACAACGTTTCGTACTCGTCAATCAGTGCAGGAAAACGGGTTACAAAGTCGTCAATAAAATCAAGCAAACTACCACTACGCGCTTCGTTCATTTTCGCGACATCTGCAGCGTTATGCCATTTAGATTCATTGAACTGTGGCATTACATCAGGCAAATCACGGTACACACCACCGGGACGGTAATAGGTCGCATGCATACGTGCACCAGAAACCGCTTCGTATACATCCATCAGGTCTTCACGTTCACGGAAACAATATAAGAACAAGGTCATTGCACCGATATCAAGCGCATGTGTTCCTAACCACATCAAGTGGTTCAAGATGCGCGTAATTTCGTCAAACATGACGCGAATATATTGCGCTCGTTCTGGTGCCTGCACACCGAGCAATTTCTCAATCGCTAATACGTAACCATGTTCGTTACACATCATTGAAACGTAATCGAGTCTGTCCATATAACCAATACTTTGATTAAACGGTTTGCTCTCAGCAAGTTTTTCAGTACCACGATGTAATAAACCAACGTGCGGATCAGCGCGTTGTACCACCTCACCATCAAGTTCAAGCACAAGGCGTAATACACCATGCGCAGCCGGATGTTGTGGACCAAAGTTTAAAGTGTAATTTCTGATTTCAGGCATTATTCAGTTTCCGCCGTATCAGTTGAGTCTTGATCGACACCATGAAGATTATCGCTGCGAATAACGCGTGGCACATTCACTCTTGGTTCGATACTGACAGGTTGGTATACAACGCGTTTTTTATCTGCATCGTAACGCATTTCTACTTCACCAATTAAAGGGAAATCTTTACGGAATGGATGTCCAACAAAACCATAGTCGGTAAGAATACGACGAAGATCTGGATGACCATCAAACAAAATACCAAACAGGTCAAAGGCTTCACGTTCAAACCAGTTAGCGCCATTCCATATATCAACCACTGAATCAACAACAGGGAATTCACTGTCTGCAAATGTACGCACACGGACACGTGTATTGTGTCGGTAAGAAATCAGGTGATAGACAACCGCAAAACGATTCTTTTCCCATTTCGCTTCATGTGCTTTATTAGCATCAACCGCACGACTAAAACCACTGCTTGATGCACTGTTTGTTTCCCATTCAACTTCACCGTAAGTTGAATAATCAACACCACACACATCCATGAGTTGTGAAAATGCCATATCAGGATCGTCACGCAAAGTTGTGCAAACCGTAATCAAATGTTCACGAGGCACTTCCAAAGTAATTTCACGGTGTTCCACAAGCACGTCTACTGCTTGCTCGGCAAACCGTTCTTGCAAACTATCTGCGCGTAGCTGCAATGGTGATTTTTTAATTTCTTCTTCGCTCATCAACTGGATTCTTTATCAAGTTCGGGCAATGGTGTTAGTGCGTTTAATTTTATTTTGTAACTGCATAATACCGTAAATCAATGCCTCAGCTGTTGGTGGGCAACCCGGCACATAAACATCAACTGGCACGATCCGATCACAACCACGCACAACGGCATAAGAATAGTGATAGTACCCACCACCATTCGCACACGACCCCATTGAGATAACCCAACGTGGCTCTGCCATTTGGTCATAAACTTTACGTAGTGCTGGTGCCATTTTGTTTACTAATGTTCCAGCAACGATCATGACATCTGATTGGCGAGGACTAGGACGGAAAATAATACCAAAGCGATCCAAGTCATAACGACTGGCTGCTGAATGCATCATCTCAACCGCACAACATGCTAAACCAAACGTCATTGGCCACATTGAACCCGTGCGAGCCCAGTTAATTAACTTGTCGGCATTTGTTGTCACAAACCCCTTTTCAAGTACGCCCTCTATTCCCATTCCAAGGCTCCTTTCTTCCACTCATAAATAAACCCAATAACGAGTATGCCAAGAAAGACCGACATGGCCGCAAAGCCAAACCAACCCACTTGTTCAAGCACAATGGCCCACGGGAATAAAAATGCAATTTCAAGATCAAAAATAATAAATAAGATGGCAACCAAGTAATAGCGTACGTCAAATTTCATACGCGAATCATCAAAGGCTTCGAAGCCACATTCATAAGGTGATAGTTTCTCAGAATCAGGGCGAGTTGGACCAAGCACCCAACCGAGGGCAAGCATAACCGCACCAACTGCACCGCCGATAATCAAAAATACTAAGACAGGTAGGTAGTTTTCAAGCATCAGCTGACCCCTCCTCCGCTGTTGTGTTTATTCTATTACTACGCATTACGTTCTTATTGTTATATGTACTACAAGAGGCAGGCAGTATGTACAGCATGGAAATTTGTGTCAAGTTTGTTAAATCAGCCTTATTTGTTCTAAATCAATAGCTTGAAGTAAAGTTTTTGCAGGTATAAAAAAACGGTATCACCATTTTTGATGATACCGTTGATGTACTGTGTCAATGCATTGAAAGTCTAGGCAATTTGCAATAATCCGACCCGCAAAGATAAATCAGGCTTACATAAATTAAGCAAAAAAAATCCCCACCAGATTGACAGGGATTAGATATATGGTGCCGACGGGCGGACTCGAACCGCCACGGGTCTCCCCACCACCCCCTCAAGATGGCGTGTCTACCAATTTCACCACGTCGGCAATTACGACCCATTTTCGCTTTTCGAGGGTGAAAAGCAAGGTCAGTACTTCGATTGTTACTCAGGTATTACTGGCTTATCCTGTCCTGTTTCTGCAGGTAGAGCCGGTTTATCACCTAAATCAGCCTCAGGTGCTTCTTTGGGGATAACCTGTTCAACTTGGGCTGGAATATCAATATCATCCTTACCCTTTGTGCTTGTCTTGGTTGTATAAGCCAATGTTAAGCTGGTTAGGAAGAAAGCCGTTGCCAAACCTGCGGTTAAGCGGGTTAAAAATGAGGCACTGCCTTGGCTGCCAAAGACGGTCGATGAAGCACCACTACCAAAAGCAGCACCGGCATCAGCACCCTTGCCATGTTGTACGAGGATAAGGCCTATCAAGACGACAGCGATAATGACGTGAATGCTAAGAATAATGGATGACATAGTTGTCTCTAGTGTAAATAAAACTAATTAAATCAATTGGCTGCAGTACAAATCGCAAGGAAATCCTCAGCATCAAGCGAGGCACCACCGATTAAACCACCATCGATATCTTCGTTGGCGAATAATTCTTTCGCATTTGAGCCTTTAACACTACCGCCGTAAAGGATCTGAACCTTTTCCGCCACGCTTGCATCAATTTCAGCAATACGATTACGAATAAAGGCATGTACATCTTGTGCTTGCTGCGGAGAAGCCGTTTTACCAGTACCAATCGCCCAAACAGGCTCGTAAGCAATAACGCCATCAGCAAGGGCTTTTACACCTTCCATCGCGATAACGGCATCTAATTGGCGACCAACCACTTGCTCTGTAATACCCGCTTCACGCTCTTCAAGCGTTTCACCGATACAAAGAATGGGTATTAAGCCTGCTTCACGTGCAACACCGTATTTTTTCGCTACAAGCATGTCGTCTTCATGATAAAGCGCTCGACGCTCGGAGTGACCCACAATCACATAAGTACAACCATTATCAGTCAACATGGCTGATGACATCTCACCAGTAAACGCACCAGATGTTTCAACTGACAGGTTTTGCGCGCCAACACCAATTTCCGTGCCTGCGGTTAACTCCTGTACCTTATGGATATAGATCATAGGAGGACAAACCACGACCGTTGTATCAGCAGCAGCGTCCATTCCAGCCTTAATACCACCCAAAAGGCTCGTGATACTGTCGTTGGAACCATTCATTTTCCAGTTCCCTGCTACCATGATACGTCGTGACATACTTCTTTCCTCAAATCTGAATTCAAAACGGCGGCAAGCTTACCGGTGATAGGGTAAAAAATCAATCAACATCAGTGTCGTAGCCGTAAAATAGAGGGTTTATAGACTATTTATTATGCAGATTGAGCGGCATGAGCCACAGTCGCTTCACGCACCGCATCAGCCAGCAAGTCAGCTTGTTGTTGGACTAAATCTGCATCTTTGCCCTCAACCATCACCCGGAGAAGTGGCTCAGTTCCCGAGGCACGCAAGAGAATACGCCCATTTTCACCCAGTTTTTGTTCTGCCGTCTGCATAGCAACCTTAACTATTGATGATTCCTCATGATTAAAAGGCACATCAAGCGGGATATTAATCAGTGTTTGTGGATATAAACTTAGACCGTCCAATAATTGATCCAGTGATTTTTGTGAAGAAGCCATTGCATACAAAACCTGCAAGGCAGCAACGATACCGTCACCGGTACTGGTACGGTCTAAACAAATAATATGTCCTGAACTTTCACCACCGAGTGACCAACCCGATTCACGCAACATATTCATTACATGGCGGTCACCCACTTTAGAACGACGGAAACCAATGCCTTGTTTTTCTAATGCATGCTCAAGACCGAGGTTACTCATCACTGTGCCAACAACCGAACCATCCAGTTGTTCATTTAATAAGCGTGACATCGCAATTATATAGAGAATTTGATCCCCATCGACGAGGTCACCCTCGGCGTCAACCATAATCAAACGGTCGCCATCACCATCAAGTGCAACCCCAACATCGGCGCATAATTCAACAACTGCTGCTTGTAACGCTTCCGGTTTTGTCGAACCACAGTTTTTATTAATGTTTAAACCATCTGGTTCAACACCGATAGAAATAACTTCTGCACCCAGCTCTTCAAATACACGTGGTGCAATGTGATACGTTGCACCATGAGCGCAATCAACAACAATACGAATACCTTTTAAGTCCATACGCAACGGCACGGTACTTTTACAAAATTCAATATAACGACCCGCCGCATCCGTAATGCGTGATGCCTTACCTAACTTAGATGAATCAACTGTAGTCATTGGTTTATCAATTTCAGCTTCAATGGCAAGCTCAACATCATCTTCAAGTTTTGTACCATCGCCAGAAAAGAATTTAATGCCGTTGTCGTGATAGGCATTATGCGATGCACTGATTACAATACCCGCTTGTGCATGAAAGGTACGGGTGAGGTAAGCAATGGCAGGTGTCGGCATCGGGCCTAACAAATTAATATCAACGCCCGCAGCAGCTAAGCCGGCTTCAAGTGCTGATTCAAACATGTAACCAGAAATACGCGTATCTTTACCAACCAAAACGGTTCCATGCCCTTGACGAGATAATACGCGCCCAGCAGCCCAGCCCAATTTCATAATAAATTCAGGTGTGATCGAATTGCTACCCACTCGACCGCGAATACCATCAGTGCCAAAATATTTTCTTGTCAACGAACTATGCCTCTTAAAGCCTTACTACTAGAACTCATATAAGGGCTATCATAACTCTGTAAGCACCCATAATGACAGTTTAGTGCAAATTCACACCAACATTCATCACAAACTCGGGGATTTTACTGCCATGGCTATTTTTGCGGCATCCACCGCTGCACGTACGTCATGGGCGCGAATAATATTTGCCCCCTCCCATAGCGCAATTGTTTCCAGCGCAATACTACCAAATAACCGCGCATCGACTTCTGCATCAAGAATCTGACCAATCATTGATTTTCGTGATACACCAACCAACACAGGACAATCCAATTTTTTAAAATGAGTTAACTCACGCATCAACTGGCAATTTTGTTCTAAGTTTTTACCAAAACCAAAACCGGGATCGATTAATAATTTTTCACGCTCAATACCTGCACCCATGCACGCTTGTAAACGTTCATCTAAAAACGTAATAACATCATTTGTCACATGTTCATAAGTCGGTGCTGTTTGCATCGTGCATGGCACACCTTGCATGTGCATTAAACAGACTGGTACATTCGTTTTTGCTGCTGCCGTTAATGCGTTCTCTGCACGTAATGCATTTACATCATTAATCAGTCCTGCGCCAGCTTTCACTGCTGCCGTCATGACTTCTGGTTTACTGGTATCAATCGACACTATCGTATCAAATTCAGCTGCGATTTTTTCAATAACAGGAATAACACGATCAAGCTCTTCATCAAGAGAAACATCAACCGCGCCTGGGCGTGTTGATTCACCACCGACATCAACAACACTTGCGCCTTGCTCAAGCATTTCTTTAGCTTGTTGGATAGCAGAATCGACAGCAGAAAATTTACCACCATCAGAAAAAGAATCAGGTGTTACATTTAATATCCCCATCACCTGCGGAGCTGATAAGTCTAAAGTTTTACCCGCACACTCAAGTTGCTTAATCAATTGGCATTCCCCATTACAAAAATGCCCCGCATAAGGCGGGGCATTTTTTTATATCACTACATTATTTTTAGTGTTCGCCAGCTGGTCCACCAATAGGTTTATCGCTGGCATTCTTGGCTGAAGGCTTGTCGTCATCATCTGATGAATCACCACTATCAGACCAATCTTCTGGTGGCCCTGGTTGCTTGCCACTCATAATTTCTTCGATCTGTTTTGCATCAATTGTTTCATACTTCAACAGCGCTTCAGCCATGACATGCAACTTATCCATGTTGTCATTCAACATTGTTTCGGCACGCTCATAGTTTCGATCGATGAATAAACGAATTTCTTCATCAATGGCATGTGACGTTTCATCAGAAACGGATTTATGTTTTGTAACTGACTTACCAAGAAACACTTCACCATCATCTTCAGAATATGTAAGCGGCCCCAATTTTTCAGACAAACCCCACTTGGTAACCATGTTGCGTGCAATTTCTGTAGCACGTTCAATGTCATTTGATGCGCCTGTAGTCACTGCATCGATACCAAAGATCAATTCCTCTGCAAGACGACCGCCAAACAAGGTTGAAATTTCACTCTCAAGGCGTGTTTTACTGTGGCTGTAGCGATCTTCCTCAGGTAAGAACATCGTCACACCAAGTGCGCGTCCTCGTGGAATAATTGTTACCTTATGTACAGGATCATGTTCTGGAACCAATTCGCCAACAATAGCGTGACCAGCTTCGTGATAAGCAGTGAGTTTTTTCTCTTCATCACTCATTGCCATCGAGCGACGTTCAGCACCCATCATGATTTTATCTTTGGCACGTTCAAAGTCATCCATTTTCACTGTGCGTTTATTTCCACGCGCAGCAAACAAGGCAGCTTCGTTAACTAAGTTTGCTAAGTCGGCACCTGAAAACCCGGGTGTACCGCGCGCAATCGTACGCGCATTAACGCCATCATCAATCGGCACTTTACGCATATGAACTTTAAGAATTTGTTCACGGCCGCGTACATCCGGCAAAGGTACAACCACTTGACGGTCAAAACGACCAGGGCGTAATAAAGCAGGATCTAAAACATCAGGACGGTTAGTTGCCGCAATAACAATCACGCCTTCACTACCTTCAAAGCCATCCATTTCAACAAGTAATTGGTTTAATGTTTGTTCCCGTTCGTCATGGCCACCACCAAGACCTGCGCCACGATGACGACCGACCGCATCGATTTCATCAATGAAGATAATGCACGGTGCATGTTTCTTTGCTTGTTCAAACATGTCGCGTACACGCGAAGCACCTACACCAACAAACATTTCAACAAAGTCAGAACCAGAAATAGTAAAGAACGGAACCTTGGCTTCACCGGCAATTGCTTTTGCTAATAACGTTTTACCTGTACCTGGGCTACCGACCATCAATACGCCTTGAGGAATTTTACCACCCAACTTTTGGAATTTAGATGGGTCACGTAAAAATTCTACCAATTCTTCAACTTCATCCTTGGCTTCTTCACAACCCGCTACATCACTAAAGTTAATCTTAACTTGATCTTCGCCAAGCATACGCGCTTTGCTCTTACCAAATGACATGGCACCACGACCACCGCCGCCACCTTGCATTTGACGCATGAAGAAAATCCACACACCTATTAACAGCAACATTGGGAACCAAGAGATAAATAGTTGCCCCAAGAATGATGTTGTCTCAGGTGCGCGCGCATTTACCAACACATTGTATTTTAGTAAATCGCCAATCAGTAATTTATTATCAGTTTCAGGGCTGTAGGTTTTGAACTCACGGCCATCTTGGTATGCACCAACCAATTCGCGCCCCTGCACCAAGACGCTTTGGATTCGTTGCGCCTTCATGTCAGCGTAGAACTGTGAGTAACTGACTTCTTGTGGGCCAGAACCCGCTACTTTGAAATTACTAAATACTGCAATCAAGATCGTACCGATCACCAACCACAGTACCAATGTTTTTCCCATATCACCCAATGTGTTAATCCTCTTAATCAAGCTTATTTTAAGCCCGTAATATAGATAGTTTACCTGTCATCAACTGTCACGCAAGTGACTTTGTTCACTGTTATCCTTTAAAACCGCGACCAACGAGGTACACCTCTCGTGATCTCGCTCTTGATGCATCTGGCTTACGTGTTAAAACCTTAGTAAATGAGCCACGTAATGCACGTAAATAGTCATCAAAACCTTCACCTTGGAAGACCTTAACCACTATATCGCCACCTTTTCGAAGAACTTGATTAGCCAAATCCAGCGCTAATTCGGTTAAATACATGGCACGCGGCTGATCCATGTCCTTCATACCACTCATATTGGGTGCCATGTCCGACATTACAAGGTCTACAGGCCGATCATCGAGTGTTTCTAGTAACTGATTCAGCACTGATTCTTCACGGAAATCTCCCTCAATAACCTTAACCCCAGCAAGGGAACTCATTGGTAGAATGTCTAAAGCAACGACCTGCCCCTTTTCACCGACGATATCCGCCGCCGCTTGAGACCAGCCACCGGGCGCCGCACCGAGGTCAACCACCGTCATTCCTGGCTTAATTAGGCGATCTTTCTTCTGCATTTCCAGTAATTTATACACTGCCCGCGACCGATAGCCATCTTGCTTGGCGCGCAAGACGTATTCATCGTCAAAATGTTCTTTTAACCAGCCTTTGCTGGATTTACTTCGTGCCATTTTATCTCAACTCAATGCCCCTTCAGGGCAGTAATTCATTTCAAAGGACGTTATACTCTGCGCCCCCAAAAAGGGTCAACTTAGTTAACTGGACACATTATGCCACTTTCTCAACAACAGGTACGCAAACTACGTGGATATGCCCACGCTCTCAAAGTGATTGTTACGGTTGGTAATAATGGTCTTACTGACAATGTCATTAATGAAATCGACAATGCCTTGGAACAACATGAGTTGTTGAAGATACGCGTGAATGCTGGTGATCGCGACGAACGTGATGAAATGATTCAAACCATACTTGAGAAAACCGGTGCCGAACTTATTCAACGCATCGGCCACGTTGCTGCGTTATATCGAATGAATCCTGAAATGCCGAAGGTTGATCCGGGGAAAGCATAAACACCTAAAACTTCGAACAAAGATATCTCTTTCTTTTTGAAAGACTTTTCAATTTATTTTTAGGATTATCCCCTTGCCCCATAAAGCTTAGCGCAAGATCTAATAAAAATATTAGAACCCACACCTCAAACTTGACACCAGCCGGTAGTATCCGTTTTACTTAGAAGTCCAAATGGGGTTGGACTTAAGTAAATCATGGATGACAGTGCCGCAGTTTCTTTTTTGCCATTCATAGACTCAATCACAAATATTAATTTTCTATTGTAAGTCCGCTTGCCGAATACTCGACTCTGCAACTTGCAATACAAGAAAACTCTAAGGGTGGGCAGAATATGGACATTAAAGCGAACGCTATCAGTTTATTATTACTAACAACACTAACAGCCTGTGCTGGCTTAAATGAAGGTGTCGTTGATTATCGTGTCATATCAAGAAATACTGTAGTCCCTCATACTGATAGTGAACAGCTCTCTCCTTTAGACTCTTATCATCAAAAATTTTTCGCTCAAAAGGCACCAATAAAATTAATACAAAAAGATAAATCTATTTCCGTAAAACTAATGGCTGCATATATTTGTGATTTTAGGGAAGCCGCTTTGTCATTAAATATTGTAAAAAGCAAAGGCAATAAAGGTGATACGATCTGTGGAAATGGCTCAAATGTATTTAATGGCACAAATACCGCGGGTGAAATCGCCATCATCGTCAATGCATTCGAACGCGATGGCAATAATGCCATCGAATTTGATGAAAGCGCAATAGATAAGGGACGACTCGTTTTTTATAGCAACGATGTCAGAGCAAGTGGTCAACCACTAAATTTAACTAATTTACCAGTATACGGTCCCATAAACTATAACGGTAATCCATTCTATATGTCGATCACCGTACTTGAGCTTGATAATGAAGAAAATCAACAGATGAAAGATATTCTAGGAAAAGTTTCATCGTTAGGTAGTAAGGCATTTCCTCCCGCCTCTGATGAATTGAGAATATTAAATACAATCGGTTCCACGTTATTATCAGGCGAACAAAATGACGTGGAATTTAAACACCAACTTGAACTTGATCCAATCGGTGGTTCTGGGACTGTATATAGAGCACCTCTATCAACGGGTTACTATGTTTTTATTCGTTCGGAAAGACGTAATCAATACGAAAAATTAACAGCAAATTTAGTGCTAGATGAAAAAACCGGCAAGTTACACACATGCGCGTCTAAACCTGCTCAGCCAAAATCTTGTAACAAAAAAGGTGAGCCTTGGATAGGTGGAACCTATCTTACTTTTAAAATTGATACTGATGAAAGTAGTTTGGCACTTGATACCAAACAACTTTTTTCACAGTTCAAAGATAAGCAAACAGAGATTCTAAGCGCGCGATCTGATGCAGTTAATGAGATTTTTACCCGTGAGCGTATTGCTTTAAAGAAGAAAAACAACGTCAACATAATGAAAGACAGCCTAAATCTCATAAGCAGCACAAAAGAGATTAAGAGCCAACGTTCGAATAGTCTTAAATTTATTCAGACAGTCTGTGCAGATTTTCTTGATACAGAAACAAGTATCGCGAATGAAAACGAACCAAGCGTTAAAGCATTGCTAGAAGAGTTTAACCTATCAGCAGATATGGTCTTTGTTCCGACAGCCACAGCCTGCACAAACAAATCAAATTACGTAAAAGCATTAACTTTTCAATAACTCACCGAATAAACCAAGGATCGCCCCTCCTTGGTTTAATACCGGATGTCATTGTTTCTAATATTTCTTGATCCAAAATAACCGACGAGAATATAGAAGAGACTACTTAGCGGGTCTAATAACAAGAATTAAACCAGCAATACTGGTGATCATAAATAGGATAGAAGACACGCCATGCAGTTTGCCGAAATCAGCAGCAGCTGAACCTTCTACCAAGCCTTGGGCTTTAAGTTCAGCCATCATGGGTTGGAGTACGAACTGGCCGATGGCAACCAGCACGATCATTAAGACAAGAATATAATTGGTTCTGTGCTTAATACCAGAGCGGTACGTGTTGCCAATTAACAACAGACTCCCACAAACCAAACCGATATAACTCATGGTGGTAAAAAGGTGGCCGGCAATATAACCCGCGAGTTGTCTATCGTCGAGCACGCCGAATAAAGTCGGCGCAACGATATAGCCAACTGTCCACAGTCCACCAACCCAAAGGGTTAGGAGGATGCGTTCACTGTATGAGAAGAATTTCATAACGGCTGGATTGCTTTATTGTATCCGCAATAACAGTGATGTTAGATATATTTTACTTCAAGAATTTCGTATTCAATTACACCACCAGGTGCTTGAACTGCAGCTATATCACCTTCTTGTTTGCCAATCATTGCGCGCGCAATCGGTGAGGTAACCGAAACCATACCAGCTTTAATATCAGCTTCATCTTCACCGACAATGCGGTAAGTTACTTCTTCACCGGTATCTTCGTTACATAGATCAACGGTAACACCAAAAATAACCTTACCTGTTTTCGGCATTTTAGTGACATCGATAATTTCAGCATTCGATAACTTGCCTTCAATATCTGCAATACGACCTTCTGCAAAGCTTTGTTGTTCACGCGCGGCGTGGTATTCGGCATTTTCTTTTAAGTCGCCATGTTCACGTGCTGTCGCAATCGCCTTAATAATAGTTGGGCGATCAACCGTTTTTAATTGATGTAATTCTTTTTGCAGTGCTTCTGCACCCGCAGCGGTTAGTGGAACCTTGTTCATGCTTGCAACTCCTCATGCAATGTTCGCAGACAATTCACGTTACCTTCACATTCATATTCCATAGCGTCACACATTGCGCTCGCACCCGCAATAGTAGTGGTATAAGTGACCTTATGTTGTAACGCAGCTCGTCGAATAGTGGAAGAATCAGCAATTGCCTGACGACCCTCCGTAGTATTCACAATTAAATTAATTTGATCGTTTTTAATCATATCAACGATATGTGGTCGTCCTTCGCCTACTTTATTTACTTTTTCACACTCAATACCCGCCTCTTCCAAGGTCTTCGCGGTACCACCGGTCGCGACAATATTAAAGCCTAATTTAGCCAAACTTTGTCCTACTGGTAAAATAGCTTCTTTATCTGCATCCCGAACACTTATAAAAGCCGTACCTTGATATGGCAAACTCACACCTGCACCTAAAGATGCTTTTAAGAAGGCTTCACCAAATGTGCGGCCAACGCCCATTACTTCACCAGTCGATTTCATTTCTGGCCCGAGGATTGGATCAACACTTGGAAATTTAACAAATGGGAATACGGCTTCTTTAACCGAGTAATAATCTGGCACAACTTCATTCATCACGCCTTGATCAGCCAAGCTTTCACCAACCATACAACAGGCTGCAACTTTTGCTAATGAACGCCCTGTTGCTTTTGAAACAAATGGAACGGTACGTGATGCACGAGGGTTTACTTCAAGAATAAATACCTTGTCGCCCTGAATCGCAAATTGAGTATTCATTAAACCAACGACTTCTAACTCGATTGCCATCACATGAATTTGACGACGCACTTCTTCAAGAATATCTTCCGGTAGATTGTATGGGGGTAATGAACAAGCTGAATCACCTGAATGGACGCCTGCTTGCTCGATGTGCTGCATAACACCACCGATAACAACATCTTTGCCATCACAAATAGCATCAACATCAAGCTCAATTGCATCATCAAGGAAACGATCAAGCAATACCGGTGAGTCATTTGAAACTTGTACGGCATCGGTCATGTAACGGCGCAGTTCTTCTTCGTTATAAACGATTTCCATCGCACGACCACCTAATACATAAGATGGACGAACAACCAATGGGTAGCCAATCTCTTCTGCATGTTGAACCGCTGCTTCTGGATCACGTGCAGTACGATTTGGTGGTTGCAATAAATCGAGCTTTTCGATCATTTGCTGGAAGCGCTCACGATCTTCGGCTTTATCAATTGCATCTGGAGAAGTACCTACAATTGGTGCACCAGCTGCTTCTAAAGGACGTGCCAATTTCAATGGGGTTTGACCACCGTATTGAACAATCACACCTTTTGGTTTTTCGTTATCAATAATTTCTAATACATCTTCAAGGGTTAATGGCTCGAAGTAGAGTCGATCCGATGTATCGTAATCGGTTGAAACTGTTTCAGGGTTACAGTTCACCATAATGGTTTCATAACCTGAGTCACGCATCGCAAAGGCAGCGTGTACACAACAATAATCAAACTCGATACCTTGACCAATGCGGTTAGGCCCACCGCCCAAGATCATGATCTTATTTCTATCGGTAGGTTCAGATTCACACTCTTCATCATAAGATGAATACATGTAAGCAGTGCTGGTCGCGAATTCTGCCGCACAGGTATCAACACGTTTATATACAGGACGCACATCTAAGGAATAACGGTGTGCACGTACAGCCGCTTCATCAACCCCCAACAAATCCGAAAGACGACTATCCGAGAAACCTTTTTTCTTGAGACTAAACATTGCATGCTTATCAAGGCTGGTTAATTCTGTGCCTCGAATGAGATTTTCACATTCAACAAGGTCTTCAATCTGGGCAAGGAACCAAGGATCAATTTTGCAGACAGCGAAGATTTCTTCTTTTGTCATACCAGCACGGAATGCATCAGCAACATACCAGAGTCTATCCGCCCTTGGGTTGCCCATTTCTTGTTTAATACGGGTAAGCGCATCATCATCTTCAAGATTGACCATTTCGTTGAGGCCATCTGTTCCAATTTCCAAACCACGCAAGGCTTTTTGTAATGATTCTTGGAAAGTACGGCCAATCGCCATCACTTCACCAACTGATTTCATTTGTGTTGTCAGACGATCATCTGCATCTGGGAATTTTTCAAATGTAAATCTCGGAATCTTGGTAACAATATAATCAATACTAGGTTCAAACGAAGCCGGTGTTTGTCCGCCTGTAATATCGTTTTTCAATTCGTCGAGTGTATAACCGACCGCAAGCTTGGCGGCGATTTTTGCAATCGGGAAGCCGGTTGCTTTTGATGCCAATGCCGATGAACGCGATACCCGTGGGTTCATTTCAATAATGATCATGCGACCATTCTCAGGGTTAATCGCAAACTGAACATTTGAACCACCGGTATCAACACCGATTTCACGCAGCACTGCCAACGAGGCATTTCGCATGATTTGGTATTCTTTGTCAGTTAACGTTAACGCAGGCGCAACGGTGATAGAGTCACCTGTGTGCACTCCCATTGGGTCAAGGTTTTCGATCGAACAAATAATAATGCAGTTATCTTGATGATCACGCACCACTTCCATTTCATATTCTTTCCAACCAAGAATTGATTCTTCTACCAATAACTCATTGGTCGGCGAAAGGTCCAAACCACGTGCACAAATTTCTTCAAATTCTTCTTTGTTATAGGCAATACCACCACCGCTGCCGCCCATTGTGAACGAAGGACGCACAACAGCAGGAAAACCAACTTGTGCTTGCACCTGCCAGGCCTCTTCCATGCTATGTGCAACAGCGGCCTTTGGCATATCAAGTCCAATCTTTTGCATAGCAAGACGGAAACGATCACGATCTTCGGCTTTATCAATCGCATCACGTGACGCGCCAATCATTTCTACACCGTGCTCATCCAGGACACCTTCACGGTATAGATCCAAGGCACAATTCAATGCGGTTTGACCACCCATTGTTGCGAGCAAGGCATCCGGTTTTTCTTTTTCAATAATATTGCGAACGGTTTGCCAAGTAATGGGTTCTATATAAATAGCGTCAGCCGTTTCAGGGTCTGTCATGATTGTCGCGGGATTTGAGTTCACCAAGATGACGCGGTAACCCTCTTCACGCAGTGCCTTACATGCTTGCGCGCCCGAATAATCAAACTCACAAGCCTGACCGATCACAATCGGACCAGCACCAATAATCAGAACACTTTTTATGTCAGTACGTTTTGGCATAGCTACTCTTTAAAAAAACTAATTTAGACATTATTTACAAGATGGGCATGGCTAATAAGATCACGCTCAACATTTACTAATTAATATCCTGTTAATCTTGTTAACCCTATCAAGTATTTTCTTTCATCAACTCAATGAAGTTATCAAACAGTGGCGCAACATCATTCGGTCCAGGGCTTGCTTCAGGGTGCCCCTGAAAACTAAATGCGGGTTTATCTGTACGAGCGACCCCTTGTAACGTTCCATCAAACAAAGAACGATGTGTCGGTATCAGGTTTTCAGGCAAACTCGCTTCTTCAACTGCAAAACCGTGGTTTTGACTCGTGATCATGACTTCTTTCGAATTCATATCTTGCACCGGATGATTTGCACCATGATGACCGAATTTCATCTTCACGGTTTTTGCGCCAGAGGCCAGCGACAATAATTGATGGCCAAGACAAATACCAAAAATCGGCACTGATTTTTCAAGGACCTCAGTAATAGCCGTAATAGCATAATCACAGGGTTCAGGATCACCCGGGCCATTAGAAAGGAACACACCATCTGGGTTCATTGCTAATACATCAGCTGCAGGCGTTTGTGCAGGAACAACTGTTACCTTACAACCACGCTCAGTAAGCATACGTAAGATATTGTGTTTCACCCCAAAGTCGTAAGCGACGACATGAAACTGTTGTAACTTGGCCTCTTTGTCACGGTAACCTTCACCGAGCTCCCAAACACTTTGCGTCCACGCGTATTGTTTATCGGTGGTCACTTCTTTCGCCAAGTCCATTCCCTTCAGGCCGGGAAATTCCGTTGCTAACTTCAGTGCTGTTGCTTCGTCGATGTTATCACCTGCAATAATGCAACCGCCCTGCGCGCCCTTCTCACGTAAGATTCGTGTTAAGCGACGTGTATCAATGTCCGCAATCGCGACAACATTATGCGCTTTGAGATATTCATCAAGAGATTGCTCGGCTCGCCAGCTGCTATGCAGGAGTGGTAAATTTTTAATCACTAAACCGCTGGCATGGACTGCAACAGACTCAACGTCTTCAGCCGTGGTACCTGTGTTACCGACATGGGCGCCGGTTAAAGTGACAATTTGTTGGGCATAAGATGGATCAGTAAGGATTTCCTGATAACCCGTCATCGAAGTATTAAAAACAACTTCACCTGAGGTCTGACCCTCAATACCAATTGACTCGCCATGAAATAGGCTGCCGTCTTCAAGAACTAACAGTGCAGGTTGGCGCACAGAACCTCCATCCTCAGATAGTCGAAGCGGGAGGGCCCGATAGGAAGCCTCCCGCCTGAAATTCTTTATGAAACTGCTTAGTCAGCACAGATGTCCGACCGGAAAAGAATTGTACAGCATGGCTTGCTTGCGTGGAAGAAGCCCAAGCCATTTTTAGAGAAGTTTTATGGTTTATTTATCTCAGATCGAGCACGTCTTGCATGTCAAATAAGCCCGAGTCATGAGTCATGAGCCATTTTGCTGCACGTACAGCTCCATTTGCGAAAGTCAGGCGACTTGAGGCCTTGTGTGTAATCTCAACGCGCTCACCAATATCAGCAAACATCACGGTATGATCACCGACAATATCACCGGCACGAATCGTCTCAAATCCTATGGTTTTTCGATCTCGTTCACCTGTATTGCCCTCACGGCCATAAACAGCACAATCGGCTAAATCCCGACCAAGGGCATCGGCTACTACCTCTCCCATACGCAAAGCGGTGCCTGATGGCGCATCTACTTTATGGCGATGGTGCGCTTCAACGACTTCAATATCAACTTCATCACCCATTACACGGGCAGCAAGATCTAATAGTTTGAAGCACAGATTCACTCCCACACTCATATTCGGTGCAAAAACAATCGCAATATCTTGTGCAGCCTCTTCAATGGCTTTTTTGCCTGCTTCGTCAAATCCGGTAGTACCAATCACCATACGCTTGCCTGCTTCACGACAAATGCGAATATTCTCAAGGCTGACTTCGGGGCGGGTAAAATCGATAAAGACATCAAAGGCGTCTGTTGCTGCGGCTAGATCATCTGCAATCGCAAGTGCCATAGAGCCTACGCCTGCTACTTCACCTGCATCGGCACCGATAACTGAACTACCAACACGTTCAATCGCCGCTGTGACATCGACATCAGCCGTATTTTGCCCTGCTTCAAGTAAAGCGCGCCCCATTCTTCCAGCAGCACCAGTGATTGCGATTCGAGTCATGTTCAATAAACCTATTGTAAAGTAATTATTTTAAGTAATTCTAGTACGTTAGGCATGGTGTGTAAAACAACATGAGGGATGAGACGACGACGCCTCTGTTTTTCGTAGAAAAACTCCGAAGGAATCGGAGCATTCCTAATGGTATTTGATAATAATTAAATCTGGATTGCTGAGCTCGACGTAGAACCTCTACGAGATTCATTATGCACTCACTAAACCTACTCTTCAGATTTTGATCGCGCTCGCGATGACAACCTGACACGACGCTGTTATTCTCTAAAGATACCCCAAAGAATCCACAGCCAACTGCCGATTACCAAAGCCCATGCAATGGTTACCATGATTGATGTTATAGGAGGCCAAACAACAAAACCAGACACCACACCCAATACATAAATCAATACTAACCACTTAGGTAAGCCGAAAATATCGTGGGCGTAGAATAAAAAATAGAACAACGGGCCAAATATAATGATGCCCGATAAAAACAATAACCCTAAAGTCGAAAGGTTAAGCACTATTCAATTTTTTAAATAATTAAAACTTCATTTCATCGAAGAAATTTTTAACACCATCCATCCATGATTTCGTCATTGGACTATGTTTACCATTGCCACTTAAACTGTCGCCAAATTCCTGCAAAAGTTCTTTTTGCTTACCGTTAAGGTTTACTGGTACCTCAACGGCAACCGTACACATTAAATCTCCAACACCACCACCACGCACTGACTTAACGCCCTTGCCTTTAAGACGGAATGATTTACCACTTTGAGAACCCGCTGGAATTTTTAATTTAACGCGACCACTTAATGTGGGAACCTCAAGCTCACCGCCCAATGCCGCTGTCACTACATCAATGGGGACTTCGCAATAAAGATTATTATCTTGGCGCTCAAAAATAGGATGACGATTGACGGTTATTTGAACATAGAGATCACCCGTAGGCCCACCATGCTCACCGGCTTCACCTTCACCACTAAGGCGGATACGATCGCCATTATCAACACCGGCTGGAATCTTAACCGACAGTGTTTTTTGTTCTTGAATACGTCCTTGCCCATGACAAGAACCACAAGGATCTTTAATTTCTTGACCGGTACCACGACAGGTTGGGCAAGTTTGTTGTACAGAGAAGAAACCTTGTTGCATCCTTACTTGGCCATGTCCATCACAAGTTGAACACTTAACTGGACTGGTACCTTTTTTCGCGCCACTGCCATCACACGTGCCACACTTAACCATCGTTGGTACACGAATTTTAGTGGTTGTTCCTGCTACCGCATCTTCAAGACTCAAGGTCATGTTATAACGTAAATCAGCACCGCGATACGCGCGACTACCCTGCCCGCCACGACCTCCAGCAGCACCGCCACCGAAAATGTCACCGAAAACATCGCCAAAAATATCACTGAAATTACCGTTACCCGCGCCACCGCCGCCGCCCATTGTTTGGTCGACACCAGCATGACCAAATTGATCATAGGCAGAGCGTTTTTGTGCATCATTGAGAACTTCGTAGGCTTCTTTGGCTTCTTTAAAACTTTCTTCAGCCGCTTCCGCCTTATCACCCGGATTACGATCAGGGTGGTGCTTCATCGCTAAACGACGGTAAGCCTTTTTAAGTTCTGCTTCGCTGGCATTTTTTGCCACACCGAGCACTTCGTAATAATCACGTTTTGACATTTTTGTTTGCGCCCTTTACAAACATAACTCCGGTAACCTTTTTAAGGCTACCGGAGTCCGTTTTACATACAACTAATATAAGAAATTATTTCTTATCGTCGACTTCTTCAAATTCAGCATCAACAATATCATCCGCTTTTGCATCACTTGCATCTGCACCGGCTGCGCCAGCAGCACCCGCCGCAGCGGCCGCAGCGGCCGCATCAGGGCCACCTTCCTGTGCATACATGCGTTCAGCCATTTTTTGTGAGGCCTCACCCAATGCTTGCGTCTTAGCTTCGATAGCTTCTATGTCGTCGCCGTCTTTGACTTCTTCAAGCTCTTTGATTGCTGCTTCAATGGCGGCTTTTTCGCCGTCTTCAAACTTGTCATCTTCCATGTCTTTCATTGATTTTTGCAAACCATTGATCATTTGCTCAGCAGTATTGCGTGCAGTGACAAGTTCTTGGAACTTCTTGTCTTCTTCCGCATGCGCCTCTGCATCTTGAACCATGTTTTCAATTTCTTCGTCAGACAAACCACTTGAGGCTTTAATAACAATAGACTGTTCTTTACCTGTCGCTTTATCTTTCGCTGAAACATTCAAGATACCGTTTGCATCAATATCGAAAGCAACTTCAATTTGTGGTGTGCCACGTTGTGCAGGTGGAATATCAGCCAAGTCAAAACGACCTAATGATTTATTACCTGCCGCTTGTTGACGTTCACCTTGTAACACATGAACCGTTACTGCTGTTTGGTTATCATCTGCTGTTGAGAAAACCTGTGCAGCTTTAGTTGGGATAGTTGTGTTTTTATCGATGAGGTTAGTCATCACACCGCCCATGGTTTCAATACCAAGCGACAAAGGTGTTACGTCGAGTAACAATACATCTGTTACGTCACCACCTAGTACACCGCCTTGGATACTTGCACCAATCGCTACCGCTTCATCCGGGTTCACATCGTGACGTGGTTCTTTACCGAAGAAGTCTTGAACAACTTCTTGTACCTTAGGCATACGTGTTTGACCACCAACCAAGATAACATCATCGATTTCTGCGGCAGACAAACCTGCATCTTTAAGCGCCATCTTGCATGGTTCGATAGTACGCTGAACCAATTCTTCAACAAGCGACTCAAGTTTGGCACGCGTTAATTTGATATTGAGGTGCTTAGGGCCACTGGCATCCGCCGTGATGTATGGCAAGTTAACATCTGTTTGTTGTGCTGAAGACAATTCGATCTTGGCTTTTTCTGCTCCTTCTTTAAGACGTTGCAGTGCAAGTGGATCGTTATGCAGATCAACACCGTTGTCTTTCTTGAATTCGTCTGCGAGGTATTCGATTAAACGTAAATCGAAATCTTCACCACCAAGGAATGTGTCACCGTTTGTTGATAACACTTCGATTTGGTGTTCGCCATCGATGTCAGCAATTTCAATAATCGATACGTCGAATGTACCGCCACCTAAATCGTAAACAACAACTTTGCTGTCACCAGGCTTTTTATCAATACCGTAAGCTAATGCTGCAGCAGTTGGCTCATTGATAATACGTTTTACATCAAGACCCGCAATCTTACCTGCATCTTTGGTTGCTTGACGTTGTGAGTCATTAAAATAAGCAGGAACGGTAATAACCGCTTCTGTTACGTCTTCACCAAGGTAATCTTCAGCAGTCTTTTTCATTTTCATTAAGACACGTGCTGATACTTCAGGTGAAGCCATTTTCTTACCATGTGCTTCAACCCATGCGTCACCGTTATCTGCTTTAACAATTTTGTAAGGCACCATTGAGATGTCTTTTTGTACTTCGGCATCATCAAACTTACGACCGATCAGACGTTTTACCGCAAAAACAGTGTTCTCTGGATTTGTCACAGCTTGACGTTTAGCAGATTGACCTACTAATACTTCGTCATCATCTGTAAATGCAATGATGGATGGTGTTGTGCGGTCGCCCTCAGCGTTCTCGATGACACGGAAGTCTTTACCTTCCATCACCGATACACAGGAATTGGTTGTTCCTAAGTCGATTCCGATGATCTTGCCCATGATTCTTCTCCGTTAAATTCAGTTAGTACTTCAAAAATTAATCTTGTGTCTTATATGGGGTTACTCAATAGCGCTTCAAGCCCCTGAGTCACTAAAAATGATACTTTTTTAGCAATTCGTCCTATTCTTCTGTCGCTGCGGGTGCTTTCACAACAACAACCATGGCTGGACGCACCAAACGTTCATTAAGGATGTAGCCCTTTTGCATCACGGCCATTACCGTATTCGGTTCTGCATCTGCATTTTCGACCATGCTCATAGCCTGATGAAACTCTGGGTTAAACACCTCACCCATCGGATCAATTTGCGTAATACCCACCTTTTGCAATGCATCAGCAAACATTTTGGTGGTCATTTCCATACCTTCAACCAATTTGGCCGTCGCTTCATTATTACCATCTGCTGCCGCCATGCCCATTTCCAGGCTATCCATAACAGGCAATAATTCGCCAACTAACTTCTCGATACCAAATTTATGCGCATTTTGTACATCACGCTCGGCACGTTTACGTAGATTGTCCATTTCGGCTTGAGTGCGCATATACAGATTCCAGTGCTCATCTGCCTTATTTCGTGCATCCTCAAGCAAAATCTGTGGATCATCTTGGTTTTCGGCAGTTTCTGCTGCTTCAGCTTCAGCTTCCGCTTCAACTACGTCAGCGTCGATAACCGCTTCATTTTCTTCGGTTCCAACGGCTTTTTCCTGTTGTTCTTCGCTCATTTTGTTTCTATTCTCCACGCATATAAGGCGGCCGAAACCACCCTTTGTCCTTGCCAGCAGGCCAGAACATCAAAAAGATAACTTACATATAAGGGTTAATTTCGTAGCTTCAAGGTATTGGTGAGTAATTTTGCCGTAATATCGACAATTGGAATGACTTTGTCATAGGCCATACGGGTAGGGCCAATGACTCCCAGCACACCAGCTACTGCACCATCAACCTCATAGGGAGAGGTAATCACACTACATTCATCAAGTGGGTGGTAACCAGATTCCTCACCAATGAATATTTGCACGCCATCGGCTTGTTGGCAGCCATCCAGAATATGCAAAATGTCACGCTTGGCGTTAAAGGCATCGAATAGATCACGTAATTTCTCGATATTCGACAGCTCATTAACGCCCATTAAATTGGTTTCACCCGCCAATACCAGATCATCCTGACGTTCTGCGCTTTGACAAACCTGCTCGGCCATTTCCATGGTTGCCAAGGTCAATTTGTCCATACGCTCCTTTGCCTCATGCATTTCTTTCACAATACTGGTGCGCACTTCAGCAAAGCCTTTGCCACTAAACATACTATTTAAATAGTTCGAGGCCTGTTGCAACTCAGCCGGACTAAATGGTCTGGCTGTTGTAAAAATACGGTTCTGAATCTGATCATCATTACCCACCACTACGGTCAATACGCGGTTTTCTGACATAGGCAAGAATTCCATATGCCGCCATGCGCTGTAATTTCGATTCGGCAGGGTCACAACACCGGCTAGGCTAGTTACACCAGACAGCATATCGGATACCGAGTTGATCACCCCTTGCGCATCTTCTTCCTCACTAAAGCGGGTTTGTAGTTGAACAACTTCTGTTTCGTCCAAAGGCTGTAGCGACAACAAGGTATCAACAAAAAAACGATAGCCTTTAACTGTAGGTATGCGTCCTGCCGAGGTATGTGGCGCGGCTACCAAGCCTAATTCTTCAAGATCAGACATGACATTACGGATTGTTGCGGGGCTCAAATCTAGCTGAGTTTCACGCGCTAAAGTACGGGAACCAACTGGTTTACCCTCTTCAATGTAACGATCAATCAACACACGTAGCAAATGTTGGGCTCGTTCGTTAAGTGGCTTCTGATTTGTCATTACCTTACGCTGTTCCTACGCTATATTAAGGCTCATAATATGAGAGTGCTAAAGGCCAAGTCAATTTTAGTGGTTGGCGTGATTTGCCGCATCGTGCTAATTTGCACGCTATAATGAAAATAACGAATAAAATGATGTACAAGGGGTTCTTCAGTGTCTGCCAGCTTTAAAACGATTGGTATTATCGGCAAGTTTCGCGATTCGACCGTGGGTGAAACAATCTCTGCTGTACACGCATTACTCAAAGACCGTGGCTGCACCGTTTTGCTCGACGAAGTTAGCGCCATGTTTCTTCCCGAGCTTGATATACCGGTTGTGGATCGTGATGAAATAGGTGAACAAGCCGATCTGGTTCTCGTAGTGGGTGGTGACGGCACATTCTTAAATGTGGCTCGCACCTTAAACGCATATAACACACCGTTACTTGGCATCAACTTGGGGCGCCTTGGCTTTTTAACCGATATTCATTCTGAAAAGATCAGTGGTCGCCTTAACGCTATTCTTGATGGTGAGTACGTTGAAGAAAAACGTTTCTTACTACATGGCCGCTTTGAATATGAAAATGGTGATAGTGAAATCGCATCCAGTGATGCGTTTAACGATATCGTCGTTCATAAAGGCCATGTGGCTCGTATGATCGAATTAGATTTATATATCAATGGCCAATACGTTAATACACAACGCGCCGATGGCTTAATTGTTTCAACACCAACTGGTTCAACAGCCTATTCGCTTTCAAGTGGTGGGCCTATTTTGCATCCGGGGCTTGATGCCATTGTACTTGTGCCAATTTGTCCACACACCATGAGTCAACGACCGATTGTGATTGATGCCGATAGTGATATTGAAATTCGTATTAGCGATAAAAATCACGGCGATGCACTGGTGACCTGTGATGGCCAACTCAATGTCAATTTAGGTATTGGCGATAGCGTACGCATTACAAAAAACAAAACGCCGGTGCATATGATTCACCCTGCCGACTATAACTACTACGAAATCCTACGTGCCAAGTTGCATTGGGGTCACCGTTTATAATTACTATGTTAAATCATATTCACATCCGCGATTTTGCCATTATTGATGAATTGGAAGTAAACCTTGCTGCCGGCATGAGTGTACTGACCGGTGAAACCGGCGCGGGTAAATCTATTTTGCTTGGCGCGCTAGGCCTTGCATTAGGCGACCGTGCTGATGCCGGTGTGGTACGCATTAATTGCAAACGTGCTGAGATTGCAGCAAGTTTTAATATACAAGATTTACCGGATGTCAGCGCATGGCTTGAAGACAATGATCTTGATGACAATAATGATTGTTTAATCCGACGCACTATCGCCGCTGAAGGTCGTTCAAAAGGCTTTATCAATGGCAGCCCCGTACCCATGCAATCACTTCGTGCACTAGGTGAATTGCTTATAGATATTCACGGTCAACATGAACACCAATCATTATTAAGAAATGATGAACAACGACGTTTACTTGATGATTTTTCTGGCCATGCTGATTTATTAAACAAGCTTGCCGCCACTTACCAAACATGGCGAGAAGCAAACGATGAATACCAGCGCCTAAGCAATGCGGCACAAGATCGCGATGCGCAACTTGATCTATTACGCTATCAAGTAGACGAACTTGATACGCTCGCCCCTGAAACAGGTGAATACGATCTTATCAATATTGAACATGCTCGTTTAGCCAATGTCGGTCAGTTGCAGGCAACCGGTCATCAATTATTAGAAAGCCTTGAAGACAGTGAAAATGGTGCTGCAAGCACATTGATCGCACGCGCTATTTCTGCGCTTGATGATTTACGTGATGTTGATAGCAAACTCGGTGAGTTTTCTGATTCACTTAATGGTGCATTGGCTGAAGTGCAAGAAACCGTTTCTGGTCTACGAAGTTATTTAAGTGGCCTTGATGCTGATCCTGCACGACTACAGGAAGTGGAAACACGCATTGGCAACCTACTCGATTTTTCGCGCAAACATCATATTAAACCCGATGCCTTGCCCGAAAAACATCAACAGTTAAAAGAAGAGCTTGATAGCTTAGAGCATGCCGAAACACGTTTAGAAGGTTTGCAAGAAGACATCGCTAACAAATTAACTGAATACAATAAGCTCGCAAAGAAATTAACTAAAAGTCGAAAAAAACAAACCACCCTACTCTCACAACGCGTTACTGAACACATGCAAGAACTCGGTATGCCAGGTGGCAGTTTTGTTATTGAACTAGAACCACGTGATGCAGGTAGCCCATCGCCATTAGGCTTAGAGCGTGTTGTCTTTACTGTTAGTGGCAATCCAGGGCAGCCACCTAAAGCTCTTAATAAAGTTGCATCTGGTGGTGAACTTTCGCGTATTAGTTTGGCAATCCAAGTCGTGCTTGCGAATAATGTACACATCCCGACACTGATCTTTGATGAAGTTGATGTCGGTATTGGTGGCGGCGTTGCAGAAATTGTCGGTTCACGTTTAAGGGCACTAGCAAAAAATCGCCAAGTACTTTGTGTTACTCACCTTCCCCAAGTTGCCGCACAAGCTCATAACCATTTACAAGTGAGGAAAACTCGCGGCAAAGACAGCACTGGCACAGCAATTGAAAGTCTAGATGAAACGAGCCGCGGCCAAGAAATCGCACGCATGTTGGGTGGCGTGGAGATAACCAAACAAACACTGGCTCATGCCGAAGAAATGATTGAACGAGCTAAAGCGAGTTAAAAGATTAATCGACATAAATGGAATTTACGTAATGCACAATATTAAATTCTTGTTCGCTTTATAAGCCACCGTAAATTCTATATTAGCAACTCGCGCATTCTTATTAACAAGGTTTCTGCATCATATGGTTTATATAGAATTTCCTTATGCAAACCTTCACCTGACAGTTCTGAGTTTTGATCGTCATTAAAGCCACTGGCAAGTTGAATTACTATCTCAGGATATTTTTCATTAACTATTTTTGCTAATTGATAACCACTCATTTCAGGCATAATCACATCTGAAAATAACAAATCTATCGATTCATTTTCAAGTATTTGTAGCGCCTCTTTACCACTGCCGGCACAAATAACATGATAGCCATTTTCACCGAGTATTTCGGCGGTTAAGCCAAGTAGCGCCGGTTCATCATCTACTACTAAGATCCTTCCCTTACCTTTTAAGTCATAATCTTGAACATCATCTACCGAACCATTATCACAATCACTTTCGCTTTCGTAATACCGAGGAAAATATAAATCCAATTGTGTATTAACACCTAATTCTGAAAAAACCTTAATAGCACCATTACTACGTTGTACAAAACCATATACCTGACTTAAACCCAGCCCAGTACCTTGTACCCCTTTAGTAGAATAGAATGGATCAAATATTTTTTCTGTGGTTGTAGAATCCATTCCACAACCTGTATCGGTAAGACTTAGCAAAACATATTCACCCACGGGTAGTTCCAATGATTGTGCGCCATACCCATCGAGAGAGAGATTGCGAGTTTGAATAGTAAGCCGACCCTCCCCATCAATAGCGTGCATCGCATTGATAGACATATTAATAATGGCATCTTCCAGCTCATCACTACATAACCAAACTGGCCACAGCTCATCAGCCAATTCATACGATAGTTTAATTCGTGCAGTCAGTGTTTTTTCTAACATATCTTTTTCATACTGCAACAAGGAATTGATATTCATCATTCCTTTATTACTACTTTTATGTCGTGTAAAGGCGAGTAATTTTTCAGTAAGCTTAGCACCGCGTTCAGCGGCATGATGAATATGCTGAACATAGTCAACCAATTTAGATTTAGCGCTCAACGATCCTTTTAATAATTCGGAATAACCCAAAATAACACCAAGCATATTATTATAGTCATGTGCGATACCGCCGGTAAGTTTACCTAATGCATCCATTTTCTGACTGCGTCTAAACTGTTCATCCTTTTGAGTACGCTCGGTAATATCTTGTACGATAGATGCTGCACCAATAACCTTCCCTGATTCATCTTTGATGGGCGTGTTATGCCATTCACAAAGTATAATGCGGCCATCCTTGGTGAGATTTTCATTAATACTTAATTCCCCACCAGTTTGTGCCATTAAATCCTTCCATATCTGTTTAACATCAACGACCGCCGTTTCAGGTAACATAATGTCAACAAAATCTCGCCCTTTAACTTCGTCAACTGTATAACCAAACATCTTTTCAGCCGCTTTATTCCAATCGATTACTTGAAAATCTGGGGTCCATTCAATCGTTGCCATGGGCGCCTGTTTGCGATAAAGCTTGAGATGTTGTTCCGATGAATGAATCTCATCTTCCATTTTCTTGCGTTCACTAATATCAGTGGAAATACCGCAAATTCCATAAGTGCTGCCACGATCATCCAATAATGGGAATTTCACAGTAACGTAGGTATGCAGGCCATCTTCCTGAGGAGCTATTTCCTCTGATTCCATGGCATGTCCTGCGCTCATCACCTTTCTATCATTCAGGACAAAACTATCTGCAAATTCTTTGGGGAAAAGCTCATGATCTGTTTTGCCAATGACACCTTCGCTTTCTTTGTCGAATAATTCTTCCCACTGTTTATTAATAAAAATATAACGTCCATCAAGATCTTTCGCATAAATAACCGCAGGCGAATTATCCATAATTGCTTCCATGCGTTGTTCGCTTACCGATTTTTCATAGCGTAACTGCCTCAGACTTTCGGCTTGTTCCTGAGTTTTAAAACGTAAAACAAGGGTGTCATTCAGCGTCTTATAACTATCCCGGCTTGAACGAATCACCATCATAGTAAAAACAATAAGTGCCGCGCCTAGTCCCGCATCATTACCACCGCGAGATAAAAGTAAAGGAATAGCAATAATCAATGATGGTGCTATGTAAAAGTATACGGTTCTAAGGCTGGATGAAAATAAAGGTACAGATAATGCGACGATACTGACTAACAACAAAAGACTGTATATGCGGTATTCAAAAGTAGGAAGCAGCATTCCAGAAACAATAAAGAATGCCCAACCTATTCCGACCATTCCTGTTGCGTAAATAAAACGCTTCTCGAAAATATCATGGTCCTGTGTATGTGTTTTGTGCTCATTATAATTAGCTAACAGCCAGTACCGAGCTACAGCAACAATACACATAAATCCCAACCAGACCAAAAGCAGAGGTGAGGCTATTTGCCCCCAGAAGATATAGGTAAAAATAAATGCGCCTACAAGTGCTGAACTGGTACCCGCAAATGATTTTTCATAAAGAGCGCGTACTCGCTCAATTGTTATCGCACTTTCTTGGTCCATTATTTATTAACTTTCGGGTAACAAAATACCCTCATAGTATATTGGTATAAAAATCTATAGTGCACATTTACCTGTAAATAATTGTTAAATCAGAAAGTAAACGCTCTCCGCGCGAACTTGGAAAAATAACTGCCTTATTGGTTTTTTCTGGATTTATTATTGGCAAGCCCCACACACACCGTATATATAAAGGCAGTGATCGGTAATTTGAAAACCCGCTTTCTCAGCGATATCTTTTTGCCGCTGTTCAATGGTTTCATCCATAAACTCTTCAACCTTGCCACACTTCACACAAACAATATGATCATGATGGTGACCTTGATTAAGCTCAAAAACGGAGTGACCTTCATCGAAATGGTGACGAGCAACCAAACCAGCAGACTCAAATTGAGTTAAAACACGATATACCGTAGCTAAGCCCACTTCTTCACCGTCTTCGAGTAGATGCTTATATACATCTTCTGCACTGAGATGGCGCGTTTCACTTTTTTCCATAATATCGAGAATTTTGATTCTCGGCAGCGTTACTTTCAGCCCGGCTTTCTTAATATCTGCACTTTCCATCCTAATAAGCCTCTCATTTACGCTAAATTCACCATGTAATCTGTTAGTCCCAATATAGTGCTGCGTTTCTACTGAAATTGGGTTAAAATAAACTAACTTGAACGATAATGTAATACATTCTCAAATGCAAAAGATTCTCATTTCAGTATTTAGCTTATGTGCACTACCGATGCTGTCTGCGTGTTCAGACTGGTCATTACCGGAAGTTCCAGAATTACCTACTTCTGTACCAGAAGTTATTCACAAGATAACCATCCAGCAAGGTAATATTGTGAATCAAACCATGATCAACAAACTGCGTCCTGGAATGGGGAAAAGACAAGTACGATTCATTATGGGTTCACCCATGCTCAACGACACTTTCCATGAAAACCGTTGGGATTACTTGTATCGAATTCATCGTAGTAGCCATGCACCTACTAAATCAACACGCGTTACCTTGTTCTTTAAACAAGATAAACTGACTCGTGTCGAAGGTGATATGCGCCCTCTTGAAGAGACGTCTGTAAAAAAGAAGACCGAAGTGGTTGAAGTGCCGTATCAAGAACGTAATGTTGGTATTTTTGACCGTGCCCTTGGCGTTGTTGGCCTAGAGAAAGACGAAAACTAACAGTTATTTCTTCTCAGTAGCCGTCTTCGCTGAACCACCACCTTTGCGAGTTTGCTTTCCTTGCGCAGCACGCTCTTTACGCACTTGCTTCGGGTCGGCAATCAATTTGCGATAAATTTCTACCCGATCACCTTCACGTAAAATAGTATTGGCTTTTTTAAGCTTGCCAAAGATCCCCACCTTTGCCGTTGCAAGATCAATCTCGGGGAACATTTCAAGCATGCCTGATTGATTGACGGCCTCTGCCAACTCTATGCCTTCAACCACATCAAGCGAAATAATCTTTTGTTCTTCAGGTAAGGCATAAGCAATTTCGATTGCAATACGTTTATCGTTTTCCATACACTTCCACCGCACGTTTGGTAAATGCATCTACAATCGTATTCGTGATCTGACTAAACACGGGACCTACTGTCATTGCCAATAATTTATTTGAAAATTCAAATTCAATATCAAACATAATTTTACTTGCTGCTTCATTCAAGCTTTCAAAACGCCAGAAACCTTGTAGGTGACGAAATGGGCCTTCAACCAAACGCATTTCAATCATCTTACCTGACTGCAGTCTATTCAGTGTTGTAAAGCTTTTATTAAGGCCACTACGTGAGAGTAAAATACTTGCTTTTACCTCATCTTCATTGCGCTCGATAACTTCTGATGCACCACACCAAGGTAAAAATTCTGGGTATGCAGCTATATCATCAACCAACATGTACATTTCATTTGCCGTATATGGAACCAATGCACTTTTATTAATAATCGGCATAATATTTCATTTACCCTAATAACAAATCAATCACTTTCGCGATATCAAAAATTCCTGTCACTTTAAGAAACACCAACACTACTGCAGCTGGTGCGATAAATTTCACCAAAAACAACCATACACGATAAGCCATATTAGCAGGATCATGCATGTCGAGTTCAGCCATCGTTGTTTCACGTTTCATTATCCAGCCTGCGAATACAGCAATCAATAAGCCACCGATAGGCAGCATAATATTTGCCGTTAAGAAGTCTAGCAAATCAAACATCGTGCTGTTTTCAAACACACTAAGACTAGACAGCGGTTTAAAGTCTGCCCATACATTAAATGACAATACAGTGAGCAATCCTAATGACCACGTCACAATACCCATTACAACTGCAGCATAGGTGCGACTATGCCCTCTGTTTTCTACTAACCAAGCAACTGCCGGCTCAATTAATGAGATTGACGAAGTCCATGCAGCAAAAACCAATAACACAAAAAACAATGTGCCGAAGAAAACACCGCCAGGCATGTGACCAAATGCAATCGGTAACGTTTGAAAAATCAAACCGGGACCTGAACCAGGTTCCAAGGCATTAGCAAATACAATGGGAAAAATAATTAACCCTGCAACAAGAGCAACAAGCGTATCCATCAATGCAATAACAATTGATGTCTTTGCAATTGAAACATTTCTTGGCAAATAAGAGCCATATACCATGATCGCTCCCATTCCCAAACTCAGAGTAAAGAAGGCATGCCCCATCGCGGTTAAAATTCCATCCGTCGATATTTTAGAAAAATCAGGGTTAAACAAAAACTCAACACCTCGAGAAAATTCACCCAGATTCATTGCATAGCCTAATAAGATAACTAGAATCACAAACAAGGTCGGCATCAAGAAACGCACTGCCTTTTCTAAGCCCCCTTTTACACCACGTGCCACAATGGCCATTGTCATCACCATGAAAATGGTATGCCATGCTAATAGTTTTTCCGGATCTGCAACAAAACGTCCGAATAGGCTACTCGCCCCATCTCCTGTCACATTAGTAAACACACCACTCGCAGTGCGGAACACATAGGCCAAAGCCCAACCGGCAATCACGCTGTAGTAAGAGAGAATTAAAAGCCCAGCGATAACCCCGGACCAGCCCAGGTACTTCCAACATTTATGAGCGCCGACCTCCTCAGCCAATGCGCGCATACTATTGATCGGGCTTTGTCGTCCACGACGGCCCAGCATAACTTCTGCGATCATAATAGGGATACCAATGCTGGCAATACATATAAGGTATATAAGGACAAAAGCACCGCCACCGTTCTCGCCTGTGATATAGGGAAATTTCCAGATATTACCTAGGCCAACAGCAGAACCTGTCGCGGCTAGAATGAAAACAAGCCGACCAGACCATTCACCATGCATTGATGTGTGAGAAGCAGACATACGACACCCTTTTTCATTGTTATGCTTATTATTTGCCCATTGTCTGCGAAATCATGCTGCGGCTCAAGGCTAGCCTGCGTATAATGCCCCCATGGCCAAGCAAAAAAAGACAAAACAACCTAGTAGCACGATCGCGCTGAACAAGAAATCACGTCACGATTACTTGCTGGAAGACCGTATCGAAGCGGGTTTAGTGCTCGAGGGCTGGGAAGTTAAAAGTATGCGCGAAGGTCAAGCCAGCATCGCGGATAGCTTTGTATTGCTCAATAATGGCGAGGCTTTCTTGCATGGATCTCATGTCAGCCCACTATTATCGGCCTCTACACACATCAACCCTGTGCCGAACCGTACCCGCAAATTGCTATTACATGCTGATCAGCTGCATAAACTCATGGTCTCGGTAGATCGCAAAGGTTATTCCGTCATCCCTACTGCCTTATACTGGTCACACGGCAAGGCCAAACTCGAGATCGCACTGGCTAAGGGTAAGAAACACCACGATAAACGCGCTGCTGAAAAGAGCCACGACTGGGATAGAGAAAAAAGCCGGATCATGAAAACGCGTTAGTTATTTGTAAATTAGCACATCTTTAACAATATCTAATTCATCTTTAATTTCTAGTAATAAATTCGCTGCGCCCTCAATATCATCCTTTTCAAGCATCGTTTCTAATTGTTTTACAATACTAACCAATTTACTCGCCCCCATATTGGCCGCACTTCCCTTAATACTATGGGCTTGCAATATGGAGTCAGCCTTATCCTCTCCAATCGCCAATTCCAATATATCGATGCGCTGATTTAACTGTGACACGAATAAATCAGTAAAACCTAAAAACTTATCGCCCATTAGGAGCTTAAGTTGATCGATTCGTTGTTGATCTATAGATTCAATTTGCGATGGCATATTTGGATCCAAATGTAATTGTATTATCTATATATGCCGTAAAAAGTAGCATATAAATAATCTGTTAAATATCTACATACAAGCCTAATATTGCGAGTTTAATTATCGATAATGATATAAAACCGCTTAGATAAATTGTGATAAACTTCAAAAAAGCAGTTTTTCCTTAATTATTTCTTATAATAGCAATTATTATAGGATTTGCTTTGTTTTACAGCCAAAACAGAAGGTTAATTGAATCTCAGCTTATTCTGAAAACACCTCGCCCTCCTCTTGAAACCCCTCTATAATCCCCCATGTAGTACGTAAGACTTTGGGGGCGACATGGCTTCGACGTGGATTACAAAACCCAAGGTGCATGCAGAGGGTGTAATGAACCTCTTAAATCCTTGTTGCAAACTTATAGTTGCCAACGACGACAACTACGCA
>Ga0316207_10000296_pt1 | contig 92177 bp, 21 predicted proteins | sample 6weekpyrite_MG_FD_204943 | JGI IMG/M metagenome (GOLD analysis project Ga0316207, IMG submission 204943) | Microbial mat bacterial communities from mineral coupon in-situ incubated in ocean water Damariscotta River, Maine, United States -... | ecosystem: Environmental > Aquatic > Marine >...
CTATTTTCGTGAAGTGTTTACGAGATTGCCGAACGCGGAAAATGTACAAGACATTGAGGAATTGTTACCGACGTCGACTACGCTGACTGTTGGTTCAATGCAATGACGTGATTCGATTGGCGCTTACCAAATAAATACAATTATAAGTTCGTAAATAAAAGACAAACGAGAAGAATAGAGAGCGCGATGGATCGAAACTATGAATTGATAGCAGGCGCATTTAGTCTGTACGGATCAAATAATTTCATGTCTCAAAGTAAAAAAAAGTGAAACAAATATTGTTATGCTCATTGCTAGGAAAACATTATTAAATAAGATGTGTACTAACTTCGAATAGGTCAAACAGTCGCTTCCAAATCAAATAATTATTAGAGCTAGTCGGGATATTTACAGTTTTGGTTAGAAATAATATTCACAGGTCATACTTCCACTGACTCGCATTACTTAATTGGTCGATCAATTGACGTTGATACAGAAATATAAATATCGTATTAGTGTAGAATTTTCTCGCATTGAAAAATAAGTATTCCCTGAGATAGGGTATTTATTCTAGACCGTATTATTCCGCCTAGAGAAAAATCGAATTTTAAATATTTAACCACTTTCGGCAGAACCTATCTGCCCACTAAGGCTTATTATCAGCGATGCTTAGAGTAATCTACCACGACCTTGACAAGTGAACTTTCTTGGTTTTGCTGTGATATAGTTTGTAACAAAGCTATCGCTGCATTGAAAGAGAAAGTACCAAGAATTAGTTTCAAAATATGTGACTCAACAATCATTGCTAAAATTGCGGAACTGTGAAAGAACATGCTTGGCTAGAAAGCTTATTTTTAACGAACTGCAGTTATTTCTTAATTACGTGTTGTTAACAAATGGATCCGAAGTCGACTCCGGTGCGATTTGTGTAAAAAATGAGAGCATCTAGGTTTTCGTGAACTGAGGTAAAGAGAGGTGTGGAGCGACAGCTTGTCATGAATACCTGCAAGTCTGTTCATGGTCCTTGGCGGTTGAGTAAAGGCCCTACCTTGTATTATACTTTACCGTACAAACATTTAGCAGAAGTTGGCTTACCAAGTGTATCAATGAGTGAATTGACTCAATCACTAAACCGCTGTGGTGCGTGTTCTGTATACCCACAGATGTGGGATTAAAGGCATCTTGATTTGCTTTTTCAACCCGGTTAAGCGCAACAAATATCTCCTCAATGTTGCAATATTTTGTTAACAATAAGTTGCATAAAAAAAATGGAAATTAAGGGGATGCATATGGAAAAAAGGCAACCACAAGGTTCAAATATTGAGTTTGCACAATATTGCAATCATGAAAATATTACTATTCCCTGTTCTTATGGTGGGATAACGAAATATTTTATCGGTTTATTTTTACTTTTCTGGCTTGGTGTTTGGTACTTTGGTTTTTCTATCGCTTTTGATAAAGTTATATCTGGTGAAACTAATTCATTTATTATTATTTTGTTAGGAGCATGGAGCATTGGCGGTTTATTCGTGCTTTTTTTCCTATTTAGAATATTTAGAAAATCGATCCCAGAAAAGTTACAGTTGAGAAAAACGAATATAAGATATGATACAGGAATTCCGCCGTTTAATATTAATTTTGGCTCTAATAACCTAAAAGAATATTGGAAGAACTTATTTGCGAGAAGAATAAAATATGAATTTAAACCGGCTGATATAGATAGTCTCATGTTGATAGATACTAATTCTAGCAATCGACTAACTATTGAATATGGCGGGGAGCTTATAGACTTGGCAAAATATTCTTCTGAAATAGAGCGTGAATGGTTATATGAATACTTAAAGAAGAAATACACTTAGCAAAACAATAAATAGGATTTCTTTCAGCATCGGTTGGGTTGTGTTAATTATATTGCATATCATTAACACAACCCAGTTGTCACTGTAAATGCCACTTATTGTGGTGTGTGCCGGGATGGCGCAAAACTCTAAGAGTGAAAATCCTCTGCAAGGTATTTGTAGAACCGAAGGCCAGGATAAGGATAAGGGTGTTATCGCGATGTGGTGTCTGAGAAGCCCAATTCCAATATCAAAGATATGGGGCGATTATAGTAATCTAATAAAACCGGATGCCAAATTGGGTGGTAAATTTATCGTCTACAGGATTGAGGTGTTAATAACAAAGATACGGCTTTCATTTGCGGTAGAATAAAAACAGGGAGCTGCAAGTCTGGCGTTGGATAAGTAGTATTTGAAACTCAATGCCCATGGTTCGCTTGGTATTGATGGATTATTGATGACCCGACAACTGATTGCGCTATGAGTCAGTGTCAATACCTCGCTCTTTCGTAAGCGTTCAAATTACCACGTCATTCCAACTTAACCTCATAGCCATTTTATTTAACGATATTTATCTAGATCAGACAATAGCAGACTTGGTCTTCCAAACACAAGGTATCAACTAGGTAAGTGTAAGGATCAACATTTTGTATTTTGCAACTACAAGGCGTAGACTCTTATGAATATCTTGTCGATGTGTTGCAGAGCATCCGGCAAAAGAGGTCGAACTGCTAACTCCTCGACACTGGAAGGAAAAGTTTTCGGATAATCCACTGATGTCGGATTTGGATAAATTCTGACAAGCAATAATCATTACTGGGCGTAAGCAGAATTACGTAGTATTTTGAACGCTTACTTCTCAATGCCGGTGTACATATGCAATTGGTCAATGGTTGTGAAGTTTATCAATTGGTCTGTGATGAGCACGAAATTATTCAATTGGGATGTTTTGTATGCACGCGGGAAGAAAGTTTGTGGATTCGAAAAATATTCAGCCTAAAGGCAAAACTGGTAAAGCGGACCAAGCTATTGCCTATATCCAGATGCTCTATCGGATTGAGAAAAATAGCAAAGACGTATTACCTGAAGCACGGTTTCGTATCCGGTAAACCGAATCTAAGCCGATCATTGGCAAGATTGAAAATTGGATGCTGATTTGTTAGTGACTATAGTCTTTGCTTATTGATTTAATAAATTGTGATTTTTCATTACAGAATTTTTTGGTAAAACTATTGTGCATACGTATTTATCGATCATTTTGATTATACATTTGTATTGTAAAAAATTTTTAAATTCTACAATAAGGTCTGTGCTTTCTTTGCGACAATGATTTATTTCCAATAGCTCAAGAGGGATAGTTAGTCCGCACTTTATTACTTTTGAAAGTGCTTCTTTAATGCTCCATAAAATTACCATTCGTAAGTTTTCATCATTTATAAAGCTGGAAATCAATTTTAGCTCGTTATATGTCATTAATTGATCAATGTTAAATGCCATGCTTCGGTCAATGTCAGTCCGTTCTATATCTATTGCCATTGGATGGCTTTCGTGAAAAGCGATTGCCACACCTGCGTTATCGCAATGCGATATGCTTACTTGTATATTATTAGGAAGCATACTGGTCACAATCGGTTGATTAAATACCCCACTGTCAATAAATATTTCATTTGATTGTTGTAGCCCAATGAGCTTACCAAGCGCATGTTTTGAACAATATCTGCCCAATAAATAACTATGGCGACGTTTATCATGCTGTAACGTGCTGTAGTATTTATATTCTTTAGGGTGAAGATACTCGAGGCGACTGGAAACAAGTTCCTGTAGCGACAATTCTGCCAAACAGAATCCAGTGTGCAAAATATTTTCGTTACGATGAATAGTTATTTTCTCTTTGATAAAAAGAGCGAACTGATGCTGAACTCGAAGTGATCTAGTTAATTCGGTCATCTTCCTTATCTTCCTTTTTTAACGGATGGCGCAAGTAGAGGTTAAGCCACGAGGTCTAGTTTTTGTTTTGGGCTGGTACCTCCCAATGCTATTTTGGGCCGTTCGTGGTTATAAGTCCATAGCTTTTACGTCACAGAATATTCGCATATTATATGACTGAACCACCAAGAGGTGTTGGGTTAGTAATTCATGATGCATTGTGTTTTTAATGTTTGGTATGTGCGAACTGTCGTAATTCTCTTGGTTAGATAAATGTTATCTAAATAACAATTATTGCAAGCGAGAAAAATGTAGATTCTAATACGCAAGTCTTCATAGTTAGCATTCTCGCTCAATAGTTAAATTGGGCCATCGGATAGATTGTCGCACTTGATGTCTGTTGATTAAGTGTAACTGTTGGGGTTGGATTCTTCTTGTGAAACCGAACTGTTTCGTACTAAGCGTTTCTTAAGATTGATCCGTATAATTAATTTTGGTTCGTGCGGTATACGGTATACGTACTTTCGGTTACTATAGCTTTCATTGATTATTTGCTAGCGCTTCCCATAAATTCTCGGTACTAATTCTGTATTCAGCGAGCATCTTCTTTGGCTTCCGATTCTCCTTTTCCTCTGATCCCCTCAAAATAAATACACATATTTGATACATTAATATGAATAACTGTTAGCGGGAATTTATTGTTGGGAGCGGTTGTGAAAAATACGATCAAATTAGATATGTAGAACTATTTATTTTCTAAGTTGTCGTATCATCGATTATATATTTACAAATGTTCAATCAATAATAGAATACTGAAATATCTTGTCTGTAGTGGGAGAGCGTGTAAATAATGGCATTATTGAATGTGCCATAGTAACTGGGGCACGTAAGCAACTAAGTAACGCGTAAAGAAATAATAAAAAGTAACGCGTAAAGAAATAATAAAAAACCCAAGTGAATAGTAATAAAAAGTAGTACATATATTACAAGTATATTGATCGGGACAGATATTCTTTGAGTCAGAATCAATTAGTACTAGGAAATATTTAATTAACTATTGACCTAAATAATAAAGTGATTCAGAATCAAACTATGCATAAGAAGTAAAAAATAAATGGCTGGATTATTCATGCTTAATGTAACTGAAACATTGAAAGGGCAGGATCTAAAAGCCATATAAAATAATAAGTTTCTGGCTTGGGGGGGATACTTATCATATATCATGTTTGTGTTGATATATTGTTAATGATAATTTAACAAATATATAGTGCGGATATGTGAATCCTATCTCAGTGAAATTGTAATGGAAATAACAAATAACAGAAATGGAATTCACATAGCATGGAAAAGTATTCAATACGGGTTGCAAGCCGCTCTGACATCCCTGTATTGCTAAAGCTGGAGTCTGAGTGCTGGCATCATAGTCTGCGTTTAACTGAATCTCAATTAAGCAATCGATTTATAAACAATCCAGATGGACATTATGTCATTGAAGAATCTGGGGCAGTCCACGGTGTTATTTATTCTCAACGAATCAATAGCGAACGTGATTTAAGTTACGTAGAATTTGATACTGCAGATACTTTACATCAACCAGATGGCCCAGTTGCACACGTACTTTCACTAAATATACTTCCAGAAAAACAGAGTCTTTCATTAGGGGATCAATTACTTGAATTCCTATTATCCCACCTAGAGAAAAACAAAATCGTTAGAAATGTATTCGGTGTTACACGATGTAAGGACTACGCGAAACACAAATCTATTCCACTTGAAGAATATATAAAATTAAAAAATGAAAACGGCCGAATAGTCGATACTGTATTGCGCATGCATCAACTACATGGCGCGGAAGTTAAATATCTCGTACCGAACTATCGCCCTGGGGACATACCAAACAATGGCAATGGTGTACTTGTCGGATATGATTTAGAAAAACGGCAGGCGCGCATAAAGGCATTAATCAAGGAGTCTCAATCACAAACTATAAAAAAACATACTCCCGACATTATTCAATCCACGATCACAACCTATTTACGTAAAACAATCGGCGATACTCGGGCGAATCAATTTTCGCAAAAGCAACTATTATCAACACCCATCTTCGAACTAGGAATAGACTCAGCAGACCTACTTGATCTAAAAGATAGGATAAGTGAGGAATTTGATGTTTCTGTAGAGCCTTTATTCTTTTTTGAAAACAACACGGGTGCAAAAATTATCAATGTTTTAGAAAAGCAATTGGTTCCAAAGAAAATAGCTGTCGCTAAAAATAAACGTAATGCCAAGAAAAATACTGGTACTAAGAAATTACAAAAATCACAGGTAGTCGAGAATCAGCCAGTTCCACATAAAGACAGCAACGATATTGCGATTGTTGGAGTATCCTGCAAATTACCAGGTGGCATTGAACACTATTCGCAATTGTGGGAGTTGTTGCTGAACGAGGATCTAGCGGTTGGTGAACTGCCAGATGGTCGATGGCAATGGCCAGATAAATATGCGGACCTTGATCACTATCCTGGAATTAAGGCGGGTGGTTATATGAATGGGATAGATGAATTTGATGCCAGACATTTTCGAATATCCCCATACGAAGCACAGAACATGGATCCGCAGCAACGTATTTTACTGCAATTGAGTTGGGCCTGTATTGAGGATGCAGGTTATTCGGTTGACTCAATGATGGAAACGAATACAGGAGTATTTGTCGGCGCAAGTGGGTCAGATTATCAACGTCTCATCGATGAAAACCGAGTTAGTGTTCAGGCTCATTCAGGAACTTCAACATCGATGGCAGTAATCGCAAATCGACTGTCTTATTTCTATAATCTGCAGGGGCCGAGCATACAGATTGATACCGCGTGTTCCAGTTCGTTGGTTGCCATGCACACTGCAGTTCAATCAATTCGACGAGGCGAATGTGAAAATGCGATTGTCGGTGGTGTTAATGTGATGTGCCATCCAAGAACCACAATTGCTTACTATGAAGCGGGTATGCTTTCGCCGGAAGGGCGATGCAGAACCTTTGACAAGTCCGCAAATGGTTACGCACGTTCTGAAGGTTGCATCGTGATGATGATAAAATCTTTGGCGAAAGCGATTACGGATAAGGATCATATATACGCAGTTATTAAAGGAAGCTCCGTAAATCATGGTGGCCAAACCGGTGGACTAACAATTCCAAATGCGGACAAGCAGGCAACATTAATTCAGGCAGCGTTGACTGATGCTAAAATAAAACCTGAGTGGGTGGATTATTTTGAGGCACACGGAACAGGCACCCCATTGGGAGATCCCATTGAGGTAAGTGGTATTCAAAAAGTATTTGATTCAGGAAAAGAAAGTGCTAGCAATGTATCAAAATCACTAGGTATAGGGTCGGTTAAATCCAATCTTGGGCATTTAGAAGCAGTTGCCGGTCTTGCAGGACTTCTTAAAGTGTTACTGTGCTTTAAGCACGAAAAAATTCCCCCAAACGTTGGTTTCAGAAACATAAACCCGAAAATAGACATTAATAATTCATCAGTATTTATCGTGGATCGCCTTATCAAATGGCAAAAAGGGGAAGCCTCGAGAATCGCGAATGTTAGTAGTTTTGGATCGGGTGGTAGTAATGCACAAATAGTTGTCGCAGATTTCAACGATAGCCGTGAAACAACGAAGAAAATCAATAAAAATCCCATTACGTCTTTAATCGTTTTATCTGCAGCCACTGAACAGCAATTAAAAGAACAGGTAAAGCTGCTCCTTAAATATCTCAGTGAGAGGAAAGTAGGTGACAATGAGCTTCCGAATATAGCATATACGCTGCAAGTTGGACGCCGACATATGAAAACTCGGATAGCTATTAGGGTTAAAGACATTGATAGCATGAAACAAAGTCTCACGGATTTCATTTCATCACAAACTAGCAATAATTCATGGGTTTATGGTCAGGGTGAAACGAATTCCGCAAGTCTATCAGCCTTATCTTCTGATGATGATCTAAATGATTTACTGCGCACTTGGGTTGATAAGGGCAAATATAGTAGCTTGATGGAATTATGGGTGAATGGGCTTGAAGTAGATTGGTCGAAATTCTATGATCGCAATACACCTTTTCGACGTGTAAGCTTACCAACCTATGTTTTTTCACGTGAACGGTTTTGGCTAGATCTAAAATGTGAGGCTTTGATAAGTGATAAAACCACATCGAACGCGACAACATTACACCCGTTGGTCCATATCAACACATCAACCTTTTCCTCTCAGCAATTTGAAACGACCTTTTCAGGTGATGAGTCTTTTCTACGGGATCATATAATCAATAAGCAAAAAATATTACCAGGAGTTGCTTATTTAGAAATGGTTCGTTTTGCGGTAGAACAATCCGTTCCGGAATTGACACAAGATGGAAAAATAATTCAATTAGAAAATATTGCATGGTTTGATCCTGTCATAATAGACAAGCAGGAACATCGACTAAGAACCCAAATACGTGTAGATGATAGCGAAGGATTACAATTTGAAGTTAGTTCAGAATTTGGTGGCGACTATGATAAGCGGAAAGTACATTGCAGTGGAAATATTACGGTAGAAAAAGTTGATATAGGTCAGTTGGTACGTAGGGAGGAAATTAAAAGTGTATCTAATCCTTCAGTTATAACGAAGGAGGAAATGTACGCGTTCTTCCAACGTACAGGATTTAACTACGGAATGACGCATCAGATAATTCGACAAATACAAAAGGACGAGAAAAGCGTTATTGCCGAATTATCACTGGGACAGGAATCTCCTAAATCATTGGACACCTGCTTATTGCACCCCAGTATCATGGATGCAGCTATCCAGGCTGCATATGCATTATTTAAAGATCGTATAAGTGAAATATTACTACCCTACGCGATAGACTCAATCACAATAATTAAACCGTGCAACCGTCGCATGTTTGCTTCAGTTAAAAAATCTGAAAGAAGTTCGCAAAATTTAAATAAGTACGATATTGCACTAGTGAACGAAAATGATGAATTGTGCGTCAATATGCGAGGCCTAACATTTCTTCCTCTAAATCAAGATAAGAAGATTCGTGCAGAACATGCACCACTACAATTGCTAGAACCGTTTTGGGAGCCACGAGAGCTTGTTGCCTCGCGAGTAAATAACATATATGACGAACAGCTTGTGTTTTTTTGTGGATTTTCAAATATTAATCTAGCCAACTATCAAGCGTCTTTACCAATTAACTATGAACGGATCGATATTGAAAAACGTTCTGTGTCAGAGCAAGTAGAAACTATCGCTGCGATTCTTCTTGACAGAATAAAGCTGACATTGAAGCAAAAGTATAAAAATCAGGTGCTTTTCCAATGCGTTGTCCCATATGAAAATGAATCATCCATACTGTCAAGCCTATCTGGATTATTTGCCTCAGCGACTCTTGAAAATCCAAAATTTCGAGGACAAGTCATCAGCATTGATCCAAGCACTAATGTAGATGACATCATTAGAACTGTTAAAGAAAATGCACAACAAGCGGTTGATCGGAGCATTCGATACATAGATACAAAACGACAAGTGCTTTCATTGCGTGAGATTGATGAAGACAATACTGGCAACAACCTGATTCTGAGTCGTGATAATGTTTGTGTGATTACAGGTGGTCTTGGTGGAATAGGATGGCTTGTTCTACAAGATCTAGTTAATAAGACAAGTAAGGTAACATATGTATTAACTGGAAGGCGACCTAAAGATGAAAGAGTGCAAACACTTATTAATGAAACTGATACCAAATCCAATAAAGTAGTTTATTACCCCGTGGATGTGAATGACGACCAAGCAGTTGAAGATTTAGTTTCAATAATAAACGAACAATATGGTCAGATTGATGGATTGATACATGCCGCAGGCATCATCCAAGACAACTACATATTAAAAAAAGATGAACAAGAGCTAAAAGAGGTACTGTCACCAAAAGTCCGGGGTACCGTAAACCTGGATAAAGCCACTCAATCCAGCCCCCTCAAGTTCTTCATTACATTTTCCTCGGTGGTCGGCTATTCAGGTAATGCTGGACAGGCAGACTATGCCGTAGCGAATGCATTTTTACGTCACTTTAGTGACCATCGTAATCATTTAGTCGATAAACAAAAACGATGTGGAAAGACAATATCGATTGCATGGCCCTTATGGAAAGACGGAGGCATGAAAATCGATGTAGAGTCAGAAGAGTTAATGGCAAGGATGCTGGGATTGTTAACGATTGATTCGAAGCAGGGGATACATGCCCTCCATCAATGCATGTCCCTTGGAAAAACTAATATCATTGTTTTTCGAGGTGATAAAGAAAAATTTACAGATCAAGTGTGTCATCAGGTTAGTTTGCCGAATATTGAAAAGGAGTCTCACAATACTCATCAAGTAGCAGAAACTTCACTACCTGATGCAAACTTTATTCAAAGCGCCAGTCGATATATTAAAGGCCTTATTGCCACAGTATTAAAAATACCTGAAGAAGAGCTGGACGACAACGAAACATTTGAGACGTATGGAATAGACTCCATTCTCATCATTAAGCTAACCAATGAACTAGAAAAATCATTTGGTACATTAGCAAAAACACTATTTTTTGAATATCAAAACTTTAAAGATTTAGTACATTATTTCTTAACGGAGCATAGAGAACGACTAGAAGACTTGATAATAACCACGTCTACCAACGTGAATAAAGTAGTAACAGGCCATAGTGCACCAAATATTGAAAAAGATGTTCGACACATAGGCAAACAAAACTATAAAACACTTTTCCCATCAAGTAGTCGGTCTTACGGACAGTCGTCGCCACTGGATATTGCTATTGTAGGTATTTCTGGACGTTACCCCGGAGCAGACAACGTATCGGAATATTGGCAAAATCTTTGTGATGGCAAGGATTGTATTACGGAGGTACCAAAATCAAGATGGGATTGGCAAGACTTTTATAATGAAGATGCCGCAGAACAAGGACTTCACCGAAGTAAATGGGGCGGGTTCATCAATGGTGTCGATGAATTCGATCCCTTGTTTTTCAATATCTCACCTCATGAAGCTTGTTTGATAGATCCACAGGAACGACTATTTTTAGAGCACGCATGGATTGCATTAGAGGATGCGGGTTATACGAGAAATTTACTGCGTAGCGAACACCTTCTTAATCCTGCACAAGTCGGTGTTTATGCTGGCGTTATGTACGGTGATTATCAGCTCTTTTTTAACGATGCCGGAATCATTGGGGGAAATCCTAGTGCTGTAGGAAGTATCTATGCCAGTATTGCGAATCGAGTTTCCTATTTTCTCAATGTACATGGTCCTAGTATGGCCGTCGACACCATGTGTTCGAGTTCATTGACCTCTCTTCACTTAGCTTGTCAAGATTTACGCAGCGGTAACACAGACATGGGTATTGCTGGTGGCGTGAACGTCACAATACATCCAAGCAAATACTTGAGCTTGAGTTTAGGAAAGTTCATTTCCAACAAAGGACTTTGCGAGAGCTTCGGTGAGGGAGGAGATGGATATATTCCGGGAGAAGGAGTGGGTGTTGCCATACTAAAACGACTCGAAGATGCAGAGCGTGATGCGGATCATATATATGGAGTAATCAAAGGAAGTGCACTAAGCCACGGTGGTCGAACCAGCGGATATACTGTACCAAATCCAGTGGCGCAAAAAATGGCAATTGAAAAGGCAATCATACAAGCCAAGGTAGATCCAAAAAGCATATCCTATGTGGAAGCGCATGGTACCGGAACAAAACTAGGAGACCCAATCGAAATTTCCGCGTTAACGCAAGCATATGGTTCATCAGATAATAAGCAGTACTGTTACATTGGCTCAGCGAAGTCGAATATAGGTCATTGCGAGAGCGCAGCAGGCATAGCGGGTGTCACCAAGGTCCTCATGCAATTACAGCACAAAAAAATTGCACCTTCGCTGCACTCCGCGGTATTAAATCCTAATATCAATTTTTCAAAAACGCCATTTGTGGTTAATCAATCGCTGCGTGAATGGAAATATAATAGCCATGATAAAACAGATGCACCTCGAATCGCGGGCGTGTCTTCTTTTGGTGCAGGCGGCTCAAATGCACATCTTATCATCGAGGAATATGTTGAACCAATTAAACGGTCGATTGCCGTTGGTGACACATTCGTAGTACCTGTTTCTGCAAAAAATGAAGAAACATTAAAGGTTTATTTAGAGACTCTCCTTCGGGATCTCGAAGCCGCTATGAGGGAACATAGTGAAATTGTCATAGAGGATATAGCATATACGTTTCAAATAGGCAGGGAGGCGATGGAGTCTCGTATTAGTTTTGTTGTTAGCTCAATCGAAGAGCTGATTGCGAAATTACAAAATCAATTAACGGAGAAAGGCCCGATAGATGGTGTATTTACTGGCGTAGTCAAGAAAAATAAAGAATTAGTGAGCATGTTAAGCGCAGATGAGGAAATGTCAGAAGCTGTGCAAAAATGGGTGGAAAGGCGAAAATACAGTAAATTAGCGGGATTATGGGTTAAAGGATTACCTGTCGATTGGGCAAAACTATATGGCGATACTAGACCAAAGAAAATAAGCATTACAACCTATCCATTTGAAAAAGAACGTTATTGGGTACCAGAACAACAAGAAGCTGAGCCACGAACGACAAATTTATCAAACAATGATCAAGAACAATATGTTTATAAATTTCTAAAGAAGAGTTGGCAGGCTTATGTGCAGGACGACTCAGAAAATAGAGAATTAAAACATACATTAGTTTGTTATTCTGACGATACCAAATTGTTAGCACGAAAATTGGAGCAACGACTCGGAACGGCGAGTCTGGTTCAACAGAATGAATTATCCAGTCTAACTTTATCAACATTGGTAGCATTTGATTCATGGATAAACATAAGTGAACTGGATTCGACAAACACGTCTTTCGATGTGATAGAGGTTTTACAGCGATTTATTGAAAACAACAGAAATCTGGCCCCCAGATTTGTTCATGTGACCCGTGGCTTAGAAGCGCACCAGAATGCCACACCATCTATTCATGGTGCTTCGCTCAGTGGACTTCACCGCATGCTGCAACATGAATATTCGGCGGTATCAAGCACACATATAGATCTCGATCCGGAAGAAACAAGTATAGATCAAGATTGCGAACAACTCATACGCACCATTAATAATTCAGCATGCCCAAGTGAGATCATCTATCGAAAACGTCAATGTTTTGAATCAAAGCTAAAAGAGATCCAATTGAACAATGACAAAGAGTTCACTTTTAATAGTGAACATGTTTTGTTAATTACTGGTGGAACAAAAGGGATTGGTTCTCTTTGCGCTAAACACTTTGTATCGCATTACGGTGTTAGAAAATTAGTGATTACGGGGAGAGAGCAGCTACCAGAACGGGATACCTGGAATAATCTTGCAAACATTTCGAAATCTATCAAAGACAAGATCGCACTCGTAAAGACATTAGAGGGGAATGGTGTCAAAGTAGAAGTGCTTTCCCTCGCACTGGATGATCCCAAACAAGTAAAAGAAGAATTGGATCGCATAGAGAAACAGATGGGTCCCATTGCCGGCGTTATCCATTCGGCGGGTCTCGTTGACCAAGTGAATCCCGCTTTTATTCGAAAAACAGAAGAAGGAATAAAAACAGTATTATCACCGAAGGTTGCAGGAACGCAAACCTTAGTGAATTCTTTGAAGACAAATCATTTGCAGTTTGTATTCTTATTTTCATCGGTTTCATCCATCATACCAAGTCTGGGAGCAGGACAAACAGATTATGTGATGGCAAATGCATTTATGGATTATTTTGCACAGCATAAATCGCCTTCAATGCCGATTGTTAGTGTTCAGTGGCCAAGCTGGAAAGATGTCGGGTTTGGCGAAGTAACAAACCAGGCTTATAAAGACACCGGACTGACGAGCATTACCAATTCTGAAGGTCTGGAGTTACTCGATAAACTACTAAGATCTATTGTTACTCCTGTGATAATGCCCGTACGGGTTAGTGAAACGTGGTTACCGAAACAATTGATGTCGGCGAGAAAGCAAGTAATTCCAGTAGTCACTAAGGCAGCAAGTAAAAAGCAGGCGACTCTGCCTGCGCAGAGTGTTGTAAATATGCCTTTGGAAGCTGGAATCGACTTTTTAGATAAAATATTTCTCGATGAGCTAAAAATGAAGCCAGGGCAATTGGATTATGATACACCATTTGCGGACTACGGTGTTGACTCAATCATCATGGCTCAAATTATTCAAAGCCTCAATAGATCTCTTGAGGTCCAGATTGATCCATCGATTCTCCTAGAGCATACAACATTAACTGAATTAGCTACTTGGTTAGCAGATAAGTATCCTGAGAAATTCTCAAGTGACGATGCAATAGAAAACGAAAAAAAGTATGGGCCATCCTCAGATAAACAACTACCGTTAGAAGAAGCGCCACTTTCGCGTAAATTCGACCAAGAAAACAACGAGAGCAGTGTACATCTAGGGAGAGGTAAAGTCGCGGTAGTGGGGATGGCGTGTCGCTTCCCAGGGGCCAAGGATATAGAGGAGTATTGGAGATTGCTTGAAGAGGGCAGAAGCGCCATCCGTAAAGTACCAGATGATTGCTGGGGTAAATCGAATGATTACTATGCAGGTCTAGTTGATGACGTGTATGGAATAGATCCCGCATTTTTTATGCTGCCAGACGAAGATGTTAAACGTTTGGATCCACAAGCTATTGTGTTGCTTGAAGAAACGTTAAAGGCAATTTATAACGCGGGTTATTCACATGAGGAATTGAACGGATCACGAACAGGAGTCTATATAGGTGCAAGAAATCTGAGCGAAAATGAAACTTCGTTAATGGATGGAACTCGTAATCCGATTCGAGTTGTTGGGCAAAACTATCTGGCAGCAAACATTTCACAATTTTTTAATTTCACTGGTCCTTCAATGGTGATCGACACTGCGTGCTCTTCTGCTCTTGTCGCCATGCAAATGGCGAGTGATGCGTTAAAAAACCAGTCGATAGACTATGCAATTGTCGCTGGAGTGAGCATACTTAGCAGCAGTTTTGCGCATGACATCTTTGCTAAACGCAATTTACTTCAAAAAGAAGGCATATTCCATGTTTTCGATAATCGAGCATCCGGTGTGGTGTTAGGGGAAGGTTGTGGCGTTGTAGTCTTGAAACGAATGTCAACTGCCAGGAGAGATGGTAATACTGTTTATGCAAAAATCGAAAGTATAGGAATCAATAATGACGGACGGACTGCGGGTCCTGCCAGTCCAAATATCGTTGCACAAAAAAGTGTCATGTTGGAAGCACTGAGACAAGCAGATATCGATGCGAAAGAGATAAATTTTCTCGATGCGAATGGAACGGGATCAGCGATTACCGATTTGCTAGAGTTAAAATCAATCGAGTCTGTGTATAGTGATGCAGACAGGAGTCAACCACTCTTCCTCGGTTCCATGAAACCGAACATTGGTCATCCTTTGTGTGCTGAGGGGATTGCGAGTTTCATTAAAGTAGCATTAATGTTACACAAGCAGTCGCTAGTGCCATTTCTGTCAGGTCAAGAGCCTCTGACGCATTTCGACATTGAAGCATCAAAACTCGAATTTCCATATCGAGCAGTTAGTTACCCAATAAACTATGCAGCTATAAATAGTTTCGCTGATGGAGGCACTAATGGGCATGTCATTTTGGGCCATTCCAACGACACAGTGCCGCGCGTTTCGATGCAGCCTAAAGAGTTACCATTGATGAAACGTATGGATGCTCGTACGCTGAAAGTTATCGATAACCAACATGGAATATTGAAGTCAGAACTTAAGCATAAAACTACGGCATCATCGGTATGGTCAAGCACCTTCTCACAGAATAATCCTATTTTAGCAAACCACCTCGTATTTGGTCAGGCGGTATTACCAGGAATGGCTTGGGTTGACGTGATCTATCAATGGCTAGCCGAAGCTGGATTGAGTTATGAGCAACACGAACTAAGAAATCTATCGATTTTCCAACCGCTAATTGCCACCCACAATAAATCGGTGAATCTGAACTTCGATGCTCAGGAGTTAGACAAAGGAAATTGGCAACTCGTTATCTCGCAGGAAACGGGTAATGATCAAGATTCATCAAATATCATCGTGACCACAGATATTGTTCGGATCAATCAACGTGCTTATAGTGAACAGGTTGATATAAACAGAATCACGGAATCGTCAATTCGTCAATTGTCAATGTCTTCAGTATATGATGATTATAAGAAAAAAGGCGTAATCCACGAAGATTTCATGAAGACTGAGGGCTCTGTTTATGTGAGTAGTGATGAATATTGGATACAGGTGACAGTCGATGATTCAATTACGGTTGTAAAAAACAATCAATTTTTATTTAATCCCGCTTTACTTGATGGATATGCGGTTGGAGCACGAGGCGCGCTGCTAGGAAATATCGACAATGATGAACAGCTTTATTTACCTTTGTACTTTGAGTCTTTTTACGCAACCCAGCCTATACAAGATCTAGGCTATTGTCGAGTAAGTTTCGCGAACTCAAAAACGACACCAGAACTGATAATTCAAACCCTTGAATACTTCTCGCCAAGTGGACATAAGATTGGTGAATTGAATCAATTCAAAACAAAAGCAGTTCGCGATCCCGGTGTGTTTTCTTTACCGCAACACCTCCCAAGTTATACATCACCTAATTTAGAAAACGAAATCGCTGAGTCATACTATACTTCGCTCGAAGAATTATTGTTCTCTATTGTAAGCCAATCCACTGGTAAAGTATTGCAAAATAGCGATGGACAGAAAGGATATTATGAACTGGGAATGGATTCGATAACATTGTTAAATGTAGTGAATCGAATAAACAGCTTTCTAAACGTAAAACTACCGCCAACTCTACTATTTGAATATACCACTATTTCATCCTTGTGTTATTACCTAAATCAAGAGTATGGTTCGCAAGTGAAAAAAGCGTTGTTAACACATGGATCAAGCAATACAACTCAAACACAAAACCAATCTACTCCTGACAAAATAACAAATACACAAACAGACCACAGTGCCGTCTTTCTCACACATAGTCGTTATCCTCACAATCAGGATTCCACTGGCGCGAAGAACAGAATCCATGATATTGCGATCATTGGGATAGCTGGACGATATCCTCAAGCGAATAATATTCCAGAGTTTTGGGAAAACTTGATCGAAAATAACAATTGTATAACAACGATACCCACATCAAGGTGGCCCTCGAATTACTTCGAAAACACATTGTCTCCATCAGGTAAGGTATTCTCTAAGTGGGGTGGCTTCATTGATAACCCTAAAAGCTTTGACCCAAGCTTTTTCAATATTAGTGATCAAGAAGCTGCGGAGATGGACCCACAGGAACGTCAATTTCTCGAAGTCTGTTGGGAGACGATTGAAGATGCGGGATATATTCCAGAAACTGTCGTTGCAGAAACTGGAGAACTAAAACGAAGAAAAATGGGTGTATTCGTTGGTGTTATGCACCATGATTATGCAATGCTTCAGAGCGACTTTAGTCGTGAGCAATACAATATTCCAATTGCACTAAACGCCTCCAGCATTGCTAATCGAGTATCGTATGCAATGAATTTACATGGACCATCGGTTGCACTTGACGCAGCATGCGCATCGTCACTGACATCAGTCCACATGGCAATAGAAAGCATCAAGAATGGCGAATCTGATGTAGCCATCGCGGGTGGTGTGAACCTATCACTACACCCAAGTAAATATCAAAGTTATGGCATGATGGATATGCATGCGAGTGATGGTCAGGTGCATTCCTTCGGTATCGGAGGGGATGGTTATGTCTCTTCTGAAGGTGTTGGCGCTGTATTGCTCAAACCATTACAACAAGCTATCGAAGATCAAGATGCTATTTATGCGGTTATTAAGGCTAGTACGATTAACCATGTTGGTAAATCAAGTGGAATGACAGTACCAAATCCAAATGCGCAAGAAGCAGCATTTCTCTCTAGTTTGGAACAGGCAAATATAGATGCAAAAACAATATCCTATGTTGAGGCCCATGCGACAGGCACCGAACTCGGTGACTCTATTGAAATGGAGGCACTCAAGAGAGTCATGCGAAAATCTACGGATCAAAATAAGGTGTGTGCTGTCGGCACGGTCAAGAATTATATCGGACATGCAGAATCAGCAGCGGGAATTAGTGCGCTAACTAAAACAGTATTGCAGTTGAAACATAAGAAGCTATTGAGATCAATGGCGAATACTGAACTCAATCTGTATTTTGACACAGAAGATACGCCTTTCCGCTTTCTAAGTGAGAATGAAGACTGGCACATAAACAAAGAACAGCAAGGTGAAAAACGTCGGGCTGTGATTAACTCGGTAGGAGCAACCGGTTCATGTGCCAATATTCTTATAGAAGAACCACCATCTTATACGGATAGTGATCCTGATGAGAGTTATAAAACATTACATCTAATTCCGTTGTCAGCACATCGAGAAGACGAACTACATGAATATGCGCGGAAATTATTGCACCATCTCAATACACGTCATAACGATTCGCTTTCATCAATAGCGTATACCTTGCAAACAGGTCGGCAGCACTTCAAGGTACGAATAATCATGAAAGTGAACACATTGAGTGACTTATGCAAAGGACTTGAAGAATTTATTTTTGCCAGAGAGAAACAGAGTGAGTTATGGCATGGACAAGTAAGGGATATAGAAAGTAGTAGTCATCAATATGGATCAGTCCAAGAAACAGACATTGCAGGCGGTGAGAGTAAGATTAATTACGAACAAATAGCCATGGACTGGGTAAGCGGTAAACACATTGACTGGCAGGCTTTGCAAGCCAGTAGACCGTCAAAAGCGCATTTACCCACATACCCATTCAATCAAAAGGATTATTGGTTTAGTAATTATGTAACTCAGAATAATAAGGCAAAATCAAAAAATGGCAACAATTTGCCATTTCGAAATCATTGGGTTGAGTTTGTCAGAGAACAAGGTGTCGCTAAGTCAAATGATAATGTAGTAAATCTTTCAATAGAAGAAAAGGCGGTATTGTTATGCAAATATGTCGTTGCAAAAGTGATGGTTACAGATATAGATGAAATTAATGTCGATGATGGTTTTTATTCAATGGGAATGTCTTCGTCCGGTGTGATCGAAGCGGCACAGACTATCAATCACATTATGAATGTAAAGATAAAGCCAAGTGAATTATTTAATTCGAAAACGATCACTGAACTAGCTCAACACCTTAAGATACATTACCAGCCTGAACTCGAGCAAATAGCAGTTATAGAAAAAGAAAACATATCTAGTGAAGTTTCTTTCTCACCAGGAGAATCCCCACCATCGATGATTGAAGTGGCAAAGAATGAAGTAAGCACAGATGCGATGCGCCAATGTGATGTGGATAAAGAAGTGTTGATGGCGTTGAAAGCGCTGGAAACGGGTGAAAATGATGTTGACGATGTATTAACGCTTATTAAATAGATCAAGGAAGAATAAATACCATGAGTATAAGTGGTGTAAGCGAACTTAGAATGCAGTATCAAAAAGGAAAGCTATCTAAAAGCGAATTGCTATCTGCACTAAAAGAGTTAAAAATAAGTTTTAATCCAACGGCGTTATCAATGGGGCAGCAGGGGATCGTGTCTCTCGCCAGGCAAAACCCGAAATCTTCAGCTTATAACATTCCTTTAGCCTTTAGAGTCGATCAACTAAATATCGATGCGTTCATTAAGGCCTGTCGTGTGGTATTAAGTCACTTTAATATATTAAATACAGTATATTTAGATAGTGACCAAGGACAGGTGGAGCCCAAAGAGAAACAATCACCTTTGTCACTAAGCATAGAGGATGTCTCAACACTAACTGAAACACAGATAATTGAAAGAGTACGTTCAGCATCAAAGCAACCTTTTAACATTGAAAAAGGACCACTATTCAGAGTTACAATTTTTGAAGAAAAAGATTGCAGAAATATATTATTGCTAACTATTCATCATAGCGTATTCGATGGCGGTTCTGTACCGATCATTATGGATAAAATATTTAGCGCATATCAGGAGATTAAGCGTGGTAGCATAGCGGACATCAATGCACCCAGAAATATCTATAATGACTACGTATCATACGAAAAACGTATTCTTACTGAACAAGGAGAACAACGGCTCTCTTATTGGAAGCAACACTTAGTGTTGCCGCTGCCCATTTTGCATTTACCTAGTGATAAACCAAAACAAAACACCTACAAAGGAATTGATGGTAAGTCATGGACTCAATCCATGTCGAAGAAGACGCAAAGCAAGTTATTCGAATTGGCCACGACGCACAATGCATACCTGTCTACCATAATTATGGGTGTATTCAATTTAGTGTTGCATCGCCTATCGTCACAAGATAGTTTTTATATTGGGATGCCTGTAAATCAAAGAGTGGAGAGCGGATTAGACGATGTTGTTGGTTTTTGTATCAATATGGTGCCGATCAAAAGCGAAATTGATGACCAGCTGGAGTTCTCTCAATATATAGAAACACTGCAAATGGGTATATTAGATGGTATGGCAAACAGCCTACCATTTCCACATATAGTACGCGAAGTTACGACGGATTTAAACCCAGCGTTCTCTCCGATATTCCAAGTCGCTTATGTATACCAAGATGCCTATCACTCATCAGATGCAGAATTTGAGTGGATAGATGATGTTCGTCAGGAGGGGGAATATACCCTAACCCTTGAGGTTGTTAACAAACCTAACGAAATTCTATTGTATTGGAAATACGATTCAAATATGTTTTATGAATCAACCATACAAAGATTCGCTCAACAATTTGTATATTTAGTAAGAACATTGGTGGCGAATGCGACCCCAAAATTGGCAAATATCATGGACATCAATCCTGATGAAGAAAATCAAATACGTCAATGGAATAATTTCGATCGACATTACCCAGACAGTAGTAGCCTTCATCAAATTTTCATTGATAAAGCAAAACAATCTCCGGAAAAGCTTGCGCTAATCAGTGAATCGGTAATGTATACTTATTCGCAGCTCGATTTAGTGACAAATGGTCTTTGTAGAGATTTATTGAACTATGGTATCAAAAGTGAACAACGAGTGGCCATTTGTATGGAGAGATCTCCCGAAATGGTCATTGCAATACTGGCTGTCTTAAAAGCAGGCGCCGCATATGTACCTATTGATCCAAGTACTCCGGATGAGCGCCTTCAATATATCTTAGAAGACTCAGAGGCGAAGCTAATTGTTGGACATACTTCCACACGAGATAAGATTACAAGAGTTTGTCATTTAACCGAGCGTGATAACCGAAAGATTAAATTGATTGACTTGGATCAAACAAATATAGCGGAAATTTCACAGTTAGACTTACCTGCTATTGGTGACAATCACTTAGCGTATATTATCTACACCTCGGGTACATCTGGCACCCCCAAGGGTGTTTGTGTTGAACACCGCGCAATTCTAAACACATTGTTTTTCTTAGAGGAACAATATCCTGTCACATCCAGCGATCGTTACCTATTAAAAACAAATTATACATTTGATGTGTCAATTGCAGAGTTGTTTGGATGGTTTGTTGGTAAGGGATGTTTGGTGTTGGCACCAGTCCATGCGGAAAAGTCACCTCGTAAATTATTGGAATGTGTAAGACAACAAAAGGTAACCCATATTAATTTTGTCCCTTCAATGTTAAGTCTATTTTTGCAAGTAGCAGAAGAGAAAAAATTACAAAGTGATGACGTATCCTTAAAGTATATTATGGTTGCCGGCGAAGCTTTCCCAAAAGCAATGGCAGAAAAATGTTTAACAACATTCCCCGCCTCGCGCGTTGAGAATATTTATGGTCCAACTGAAGCTTCAATATACGCAGCATATTTCTCGGTCAATCATCATAACCAAAATTATTCAAGCATACCGATTGGAAAACCAATTGCCAATACGAAGCTGTATATATTGGAAAAGGATACTAATAAAATGGCGCCAATTGGTGTGCCTGGAGAGCTTTGTATCGCAGGTAAGGGGCTTGCGAGAGGGTATTTAAACAATGACGAAATGACGGAAAAAGTATTTACCGCTAATCCGTTTAATCCGAATGAAAGACTATATCGCACCGGAGACTTGGTACGATGGTTAGATGATGGTGTTATCGAATACATAGGGCGAATAGATTTCCAGGTGAAAGTCCGAGGATTTAGAGTTGAAATAGACGAAATCGAGTATCATCTTGGCACTTATTCAGCTATTAAGGATTGTGCAGTAGTTATAAGAGGTACAGGAGACTCGGCACAGCTAGTGGCTTATTTTGTCACGAAATCACACGAACGTGAATCAAGCTCCATTAGCACACAGCAAATACGTGCTCACCTTTCGAAACAATTACCGTCATATATGGTACCAGAGCTAATTGTTGAACTAGACGCCTTGCCCCTAACAGCAAATGGTAAGCTTGATCGAAAAGACTTAATGTCACGTTCTATTCGATTGCATAAGCGCAATAAATCAATTGCCCAAAACAGTCATATACAAAACGATTTGCTAGTGATATGGAAAGATGTATTAAATGTTGAAGACATTGAATTAACAGATACATTTTTCGAGGCAGGTGGTAATTCATTGTTAGCGGTGAGTTTGTGTGTGCGAATTTCATCTGTGTTCAAAACAGATTTCGATTCGACTCTACTTTTTAAGTACCCCCATATTAAGTCGATTGCCCAATATCTGATGACTTTGACGAATCCATTGACTATGTCTAATTGCACAGTTGACCAGGTAAGCGACAAAAAAGAGGAACACTCTTACCCAGATTACTACAAGGATAGTGTAGCAGTAATTGGTATTTCATGCCATTTTCCGGGAGCGGAAGATCCATTAGAGTTCTGGGAGAATCTCGTTACCGCTAAGAATGCATCACGTCACTTCGATAAATTAGCGCTTCAACGCTATGGTGTACCACAGGACTTACTTGACAATCCGAATTATGTACCAGTGAGCATGAGTTTAGACAATAAAGATGTATTTGATGCATCGTTTTTTAAGCTATCTCCTAATCATATTTCTTTAATGGATCCGCAGTTTCGTCAGTTGTTGATTCATGCTTGGAGAGTGGTAGAAGACGCAGGCTATGATCATCGAAATATTTCCAATACAGGTGTTTATGTTGCATCGGCAAATTATAGTTACGGATCTATGTCGGATTCCCAGTTCAGATACAAAGCGGTGACTGAGGACCCAGAGCAATATTTGTCATGGGTTTTATCTCAGGGCGGATCTATCTCTTCGATGATATCGTATCAACTTGGCTTTACAGGGCCAAGTATGTCGGTGCACTCGAATTGTTCTTCATCATTGAATGCACTAGATCTAGCATTTCAGGCTTTAAAAAATGGTCAGGTAGATTACTCGATGGTAGCGGCAAGTGCCATATCGCATGTTGATAGCCTGGGTTATGTGTATCAGCCAGGGATGAATTTCTCTAGTGATGGACGAATTAAGTCATTTGATGAAAAAGCAGATGGTATGCTGGGTGGTGAAGGTGTAGGGGCATTGCTACTAAAACGTATTACAGATGCCATTGAGGATGGTGATCATATCTATGGAATCTTAAGAGGCATAGCAACGAATAGCGATGGAGTTGATGCCACTGGTTTTTATAGTCCGAGCGCAAATGGGCAGTCAAGAGTCATAAAACAAGTTCTAGAAAAAACCGATGTTAATCCCGAGACGATATCTTATGTTGAAGCCCATGGAACAGGAACTAAACTTGGTGATCCAGTCGAATTTAATGCATTAACCGATGTATATCAAAGCTATACGAAAAAGCGTGGCTATTGTTGTATTGGATCCGTCAAGCCAAACATTGGTCATTTAGATACTGCAGCAGGTTTAGCTGGTGCGATTAAAGTATTGCTAGCCCTTGAAAATAAAATATTGCCACCGACGATTAATTATACTAGCCCGAACAAGAAGCTTGGCATAGACAAATCACCTTTTTATGTCATCCAAAAAGCAACTGATTGGGAAAGTAAGGGAAAGGTAAGACGGGCAGCGCTAAGTTCAATTGGTTTGGGTGGAACCAATGCGCATGCAATCTTTGAGGAATATAAACCAATCGCCACAGACAGTAGGCAAGAACAACAAACAAATACAGAAGGTGCGATGGTTGTCGTACCAATATCAACGCGAGAGCCAACTACATTATATGCGTACGTAAATCGCTTACTGAAGTATGTTAGAAAGAATCAGCAATCTGGAAGCCAGCAAAAAGAATATTTATGGCTAAAAAGCTTCGCCTTTACCCTACAAACTGGGCGAGTTTCTATGCCGTGTCGTGTTGCGTTCTTTGCCAGCAATGTAGCTGAATTAATAAATGGCTTTGAAGCATATATTATTGGTGAAAAGTCAGTTAATTATCAAATAGGGAGTTGTGAAGAAAATAAACCTAATTTACATAGTAAAATTGTAGATCTAGGGGAGGTATTAGCGGACCTGACAATAGATTGGCTTTCAGGATTAAATATTGATTGGGCAGATTTGTATCCGAGTGTACAACCAAAGCGTATGAGTCTACCTACCTATCCGTTTAATCTGCACGCACATGCATTCACAGGAGTATCATCAGAAAAGACAGACTTGTTAAGCCTCTCGAAAACACATAACAAAGATATTCACCCGTTGGTTCATCAGCGCCTGAACAAATTGGATAATCTTACCTATCGGACAATCTTGAAAGGTAATGAATACATATTAACAGATCATTTGGTTTTTGGCCAGTCGATCTTACCAGCGGTAGCCTCCCTTGAGATGGCAGCTGTAGCATATCAACATAGTGCAGGTAGGGAAATACTGAACGCAGAGATGATAACAATTGAAGAGGTTACTTGGTTGAAGCCAATGCAAGTCGATCATAACGGTCAAACTGTGGATATAGCGTTTGCCGACTCTGAAATTAATATCAAAAAATTGCAGCGTATAGAATTCACGATTAGTGATCCTAATGAAGAAATGCCATATGTTCAGGGAAAAATTGGAATCCAATCAAAAGAAAGTATACCGACAGTCGATATTAATGCGTTATTGGTGAAGGCTAATCGTGAGAGTATAGATAAAAATACCTGTTATCAACAAGCAGAGCATGCAGGAGTCCAATACGGTCAATCTTTCAGAGTCATTGATACAATATATCGAGGCGGGAATTATGCCATCGCAAAACTACAAGCTTCGCATGTTAAAAGGAGTGACTTTGACCAGTTTATACTCCATCCCTGTTTGCTGGATGGAGCAATACAAGTTTCGATCGGACTTGTGACAGATGACGAAGCCAATGAAATGCGTGCTGGCAATGCATTTGTCCTGAAATACGCGGGAGCGATGCTGCCATTTTCTATTGAAAAGATGACGCAATTCAAGCAACTAAGTCATACCATGTATTCGTATGTTAGAAGTGTTGAAGTTAACAACGGATCAAATTTTACAAAGATAATTGATATCGATTTGATCGATGAAACTGGCGCAATCTGCTTACAGATAGAGAATCTTAAATATCGAGCAGCGTCGGCGAACAAACAAAAAACGGTTAAACAAGAAAAAGTATCGGAGCAAACCACGATTATTCCGTTGTGGCAACCTATTGCACAAGATATACGTTCAGCCCCACAGCTTGATCTTGGAAAAAGAAGAATCTTGTTTGCATCGGAGGAACACTATGAGCGTTTGGAGGAAAGCATAACTTGTGATTATTGGCACCCATTATTAGCCTCTGACACTATTGAGTCGCTTTCAAAGATAATAGAGAAAACCGAACCAGATGAAGTGTTTTGGATTGCCCCAACAGCTCCCTATCCTGAAACAGACTTGATTGAAAACCAGGAAGTCGGATCAATACATTTATTCCGGCTGATAAAGGCATTGATTTCGACAGGCAATGCAATGCGTTCACTTTCTTGGACGATCGTTACCTCCGGTACGCAAAAAATATTGGAATCAGATGAGCTTGATCCTACACACGCAGCGGTACACGGTTTGGCGGGTAGTATGGCGAGGGAATATGATCATTGGTCACTTAGATTAATCGATATACCTAAGAGTGAACAAATCCCCATTCACGATATTTTGTCGTTACCAAAAGATACAAAGGGGAAGACTTACGGATTGAGAAATAAGCAATGGTATATTCAAACATTATTACCCTTTACTGAAATGCAACAGGAGAAAACACGATATAGAAACAGAGGTGTTTATGTCGTCATAGGTGGAGCCGGCGGAGTGGGCGAGCTTTGGAGTCGGTATATGATATCTCATTACCAGGCGAATATCATTTGGATCGGACGACGTGAACAGGACGATGAACTTGAGCGCCAATTACACGTTATTGCAAAATTTGCAGACGATCATGGAGCGAATGCCCCCATCTATATATCGGCAGATGCGCGCGACATTAATCAGCTTATGACAGCTTATCGGAACATAAGGAATCAATTTGAAAAGATTCATGGTGTAGTTCATTCAGCTATAACGTTAGAAGATAAAAGTCTAGTGAACATGAGTGAGATAAGTTATCGCAACGTATCTACTACTAAAATAGCTGTAAGCGTGAATATTGCAAAAGTATTTCAGTCAGAAAATCCGGATTTTCTATTGTATTTTTCATCGATAGAGTCTTTTCTGAGAGAACCTGGTCAGGCAAACTACGCAGCCGGTTGCACCTTCAAAGACGCCTTTGCGCTTGCTCAGGGCAAGCTTCATTCCGGATCCACGGTCGTTAAAACAATCAATTGGGGGTATTGGGGCACGGTTGGAATAGTATCGGATTCATTTTATCGAGAAAGAATGGCGGAACTAGGATATGACTCCCTAGAAGAAGACTTGGCAATGAGGACGCTAGAGTGGTTTGTGGCTAGTCAATTTACCCAGGTAGCGCTTATTCAAACGACCAATTCCAGCGCATTGAGAAGGATTATAGATCAGGGTGAGATACACGAGTTGCCTCACGAACACACGGTAAATTTGCCACTGATAGAAATACAACAAAGTGTAGAAATACACAAGCAGCGTATTCCGTCGCTTAAACAATTTTTGCCAACAGATTCATTGCTTGATTTAACGCTGAATATTGCATGCGCAACCTTATTCTCTCTCGAGCCAATCTTTCGACAAGAACAACCCGCATTCGAGAAAATACGTCTGTATCAACAGGTGCCAATGCACCTACATCGTTGGCTTGATGAAACCATACGTCGTCTAAAGCAAGCAGGATGTGTGAGGTCAAGCCAACAAGGTGTACTCCTCATAGATTCTCAAGTTGAATTATCGATTGATGCGCTGTGGCAGCGATGGGATGCAAACCGCGAAAATTGGTCAGCCCATTTGCTCGATTCACAAGTGAAATTAGTAGAACGATGCACGCGGGCCTTAACTGACATAATACGAGGTACGCGTAGAGCCACGGATGTTATTTTTCCTAACTCATCAATGGAAGCACTCGATGGAATTTATAAAGGTAGCCCAATCGTCGACTACTTCAATCAAGAACTAGTGATTATTCTTGAAAGAATTATTCAAAGCACTCTCGCTGATAACACTTCGCAGAAAATACGCATTTTAGAGATTGGTGCAGGGACCGGCGGTACAAGTGCAGATGTGCTTGCGGCGTTAGCACCTTTTTCACATTCAATCGATGAGTATTGTTTTACAGACATATCGAAAGCCTTCTTAATTAATGCGCAAGATACCTTTTCGGAAAAATATTCATTTCTCACTACGAAAATACTAAACATAGAAGAGAACCCCATTGCGCAAGGTTTTCGCAGAGGTTACTTCGACATTGTAATATCCACAAATGCGCTTCACGCCACTAAGGATATTCGTAATACCATGAGAAACGTGAAAACTACTCTCAAGAAAGGTGGTGTTTTACTACTAAATGAAATGTGTAGTAACAATGTTCTCGCAAACATGACATTTGGACTGCTTGAGGGATGGTGGTTATATCAGGACGGAGCCTTGAGAATAGAGGGTAGTCCGGGCCTTGCCGCGCAATCTTGGATAGCTGTGTTGGAAGAGCAGGGATACGATCACGCCTTTTTACCAGACACTAATGCGAGTCAACTCGCGCAACAAGTTATTGTTGCAAGAAGTAACGGCGTACTTACGAAACTTGCGTCAACAAATGTGGCTAAGGACGATTCAAAAGAAGGAAGTTTAATTGCTTCGTCTACCAATCAATCTGTTGCAAAAGCTATTAATAAATGCGATGTCGCAATGATGCAAACGGATGATCGAAGCAAGCTTGAACATTTTGCGATTCAGGTCGTTGGCGATTTATTGTCTGATACTCTAAAAGTACCAGTGAAAGATATTGATCTCGATAGGAACCTTGAAGAGTATGGCTTAGATTCGATATTAGTGGTGAAAGTCAACAATGCGTTACAGAAATGGTTTGTTGACTTAGGGTCAGCGTTCCTATTCGAATATAAAACGCTAAAGGAAATTGCGAGATATTTAGTTTCCACTCGATCGACAGAACTACAGATTGCACTTGCAAAATATTCTACTGAACAGGAAAGCGACAGTATTCAAGAATCTCAAATCATCGAAACCTGTACCTCGTATTTGAAAGAAGTGATCGGAAACGTCCTAAAGGTTGAAGCGTCACAAATTGAAACCGATAGGAGCTTTTTTGATTACGGATTAGATTCAATATTGGTAGTTAAAATAAATAATCAATTGGTGAAAGATTTCGATCAGATTAGTAATTCACTTGTCTTCGAAATGTCCACGCTAGATTCATTAGTATCTTATTTTGTTGAAAACCATAGAACCACTTTAGAACAGTGGTTGCCACAAAAGCCGGAGAACCATCCTAGCATCCATTTGGAGCATGCGGATAATACTGTCGGCCATGAGTCTACTGTAAAGGCAAAAGTTAGAGCTCATACTAAAGAATTGGAAGAGAAAAACAGCGACATTGCAATAGTTGGTATCGATATACGTTTGCCTGGCGCCAATGACCTTGAGTCGTTTTGGAATAATCTAGTAAATGGTACCAATTCACTAACCCGTGTGCCGAATGACCGATGGTGGATGGATGATGAAAAGAGCCGAAATCGGATTGGAGGATTTATTCATGATGTAGCCAGTTTTGATGCAAACTTCTTTGGAATTACCGATGATGATGCATCATTTATGGATCCTCAAGAGCGGGTGTTCATTGAGTCGGTGTATCACGCCGTGGAGGACGCAGGGTACACACCATCAACACTTTCCGATGATCGAAAAATAGGTGTGTTTGTTGGTGTCATGAATTCAACCTATGCACATCGAACAGCGTATTCATCAATCGCCAATCGAACCTCCTATTTATTGGATTTTCAGGGAACTAGCCTCGCTGTGGATTCAGCTTGTTCATCCTCTCTGACGGCTATCCACTTAGCGATTCAAAGTATTTTAAATGGTGATAATCGATGCGCTATCGCTGGGGGTGTCAATCTGTTGCTAAATGATGTTCATTTTGATTTGCTATCAGAGTTACAGATGACATCACCCGGCGCTCATTGTCGTCCATTTTCTCAACAGGCAGATGGTTTTATTGCATCAGAGGGAGTGGGCTCCGTCGTATTGAAGACGTTATCCAAAGCAGTAGATGACGGTGATCATATATATGGAGTTATAAAGGCAAGCGCAGTCAATGCCAATGGAAAAACACATAAGTACAATACTCCAAACATTAACGCGCAAGTTGACGTGTTAAAAACGGCATTGACTCGAGCCAATATCCAACCAAGCAATGTGAGTTATGTGGAGGCGCACGGAACAGGTACATTGCTGGGTGATTCAATTGAAATCTCGGCGTTAAAGAAAGTGTATGATTCTCAAAGATTGCCAGATTCTCGCTGCGCAATAGGATCAGTTAAATCAAATATTGGTCATTCAGAAAGCGCCTCGGGAATTGCTGCCCTGGGTAAAGTATTACTGCAAATGAAATATGGGAAACTGGTCCCGACCATAAATTGCGAAGAGCTCAATGCCGGTGTTGTTCTTAGAGGTTCCTCGTTCCATATTCAACGTGAATTGTCGAATTGGTCTGTCGAAAAAGAAACGCACAAGACAACCAAACGTATTGCTGGAATATCCTGTTTTGGTGCGGGTGGATCCAATGGCCATCTCATTGTCGAGGAATATTGTCCACCATTACATATGATTGGCGATGAAGACTCAGACACGTCATTTATTGCTTCGCTGATTCCGCTATCCGCAAAAACGTTATCAGCGCTAAAACAAAATTTAAAAACTTTGCGTATGGCGATTTTACAAACCAATCACTCACTTGCAGATATTGCCCATACACTACAGGTAGGACGGGAGCAATTAGATACACGTATCTTGTTTCAAGTAAAGTCAATCAAAGATTTGGCTCAACAATTAGAGATAGCAATACAAAACGAATTAAATCAAGCTGTAACGATAAGAGATTTAAACCAAAAATCAAGGATACTTCAGAAAAATACCTCAATAGAAACATCGTTAGCTGATGCGCTTTCATCTCATGAACTCGAACAAATACAGTTCATCTGGTACAAAGGTTACTTCATCAAATGGGCGCAATATTCAAACAAACGCAATGTGCATCGAGTGAGTTTGCCAGGGTATTCTTTCGCGAGAAGAGAGTATTGGGGTGTAGATATTACACGATCAAATACATCTACAAGTCAGCGCAGGGAAACGTCAATAGAAAAGAGCGATAGAATCCAGAGATCAACGATAACTTCCGAGTTCGATAAGTTTAATAATAATACAAAGGACGTTCGCAGCAAATTGACAGAAATGTTAGAAATGGAAGTTCTTGAACCACTAACATCCGATCAGTCTGACTTGAATTTTATCGAACTAGGTTTGCCATCAAAATCCATAGTAAGCATATCGGCAAAGATTAAACGGGATTTGGACCCCAATTTTGAGTCTTCCTCAATGTTTGAGCATGGCACGCTAAATCAGCTAGTTACCTTTATTGAATCAACCTCCCCGACATTGCAGGAAGTAGTTAAACGAGAGGAAAGCGAATCAAAGCAATCGGAGTATACTAAATCCACGGTCTATGACCATGAATTGTCGTCGTCACAAAAAGGTATCTGGGCGATTTGTAAGGCGAATCCAGATACTGGTTCATATAATGTTCCTTTATGTTTCCGTGTTACCGATTTTGATGTAGCTATGGTAACCCAGACGTTTCAACACGTTTTAGATCAGTACCCGATATTAAAAACCATTGTTAAAGAAGAAAATGGAAAGCTAAAGCTGACAAGTAGTCAATTACATTCTGGCTTCGTGATAGAAGAAAACGTCAGTCATTTAACAGAAGAGTCTGTGAAGCAACGAATAACTGAATATGCGAAACAAGCGATTGATTTGGATCGTGGACCACTATGTCAACTGGCAATCTTTCCATATTCAGCCAAAGAGACATTCGTCGTTTTTAAAGTTCACCATATCGTATTTGACGGCGCTTCGGCGGTAACATTTCTAAGAACCTTTTTTGATGCGCATGATAAGTTAAAACGTGGTCAATTGTTAACAATCAATGAATATCTTTTAGATTATTCTGATTATGTAGACAAAGAACAAACGCTACTTGAAAGTGATACTGTCGATGAACACGCGGAATATTGGAAATCATACCTAGATAATCTGAACGACCCTGTAGAGTTAATTGCAGATTATCCTAGAAAGGCATCATATAGAGGGGATTGCGGTCATACATTGACGCGGAAGTTATCTAAAAATCAAAGTGTCGGGCTATTTGAACTTTCGCGTACAAACAATATTTACATATCCAATATCTGTCTAGCAGTATTCAATATGTTTCTACAGGTTTATTCAGGGCAACGAGACCTAGTAGTGGGCATTTCAGTAAATGATCGTGACGAGTCCACCACGGCCACAATTGGTAACTACGTCAATATGTTACCGATTCGGACACTGATTAACGACGAACACTCAATTAAGGACTTATCGCTAAAAATCCAAAATGATTTGTTTAAAGCACTCATACACAACTATCCATTTGCATCAATTGTTCAAAATTTAGGACTCCACACTAGCGGCGCCAGCTCACCACTATTCAATGTCGCCTATATGTACCAGGACTGGATGGATGAGAGTGTTCTAACCCAAACAAATTATGAATACGTGGAGGATATTCATCAGGAAGGAGAATACGAACTTATTTTGGAAGTTTTCGCTTCAGAAAAGGAGCAGGAGATAAGATTTAACTGGAAATACAACGATGAGGTGTTCAAGGAAGAGACGATTTGTCGTTTCGCTACGCAGTTAGTTAATTTCCTAGATTGGTCAATCCAGCATTTTACTTCGCCTGTTTTACATATGCCCGTCGTGTCTGATGAGGAAAATGAACTCATCTCACATGTATGGAACGCCACACAGTCAAATTATCCAAAAAATATAACTGTGCATGAAATGATACAAGAGGCTGCGAAACAACACCCAGACGCTATCGCGTTGATTGATCGAGATGAACAAATAAGCTATGAGACGGTAATTGAGCGCAGTGAACAAATCAGCTTGTATCTTAGCAATCAAGGGATAGGTGAAGGCGACATTGTTGGTGTGTTTATGGAACGCAGCAATAATCTTGTGTTAAGTCTGCTAGCAATATTAAAAGTTGGAGGAACGTACGTTCCAATTGATCCGGAATATCCAAGTGACCGAGTGAAATACATATTAAGTGATTCTGGTGCCAGTACCGTCATTACCAGCAATCGATATAAAGAATCGCTACTCTATCTCACTAAGGAAAATGATAACAAGGGAACATCACTGAATATAATTACCATAGATAGTGATATCCCGGAGACATCACAAGCAGCGTTTTCCTTATCATTGAAAAAACCAACAGACCAGGCCTTGGCTTATGTAATTTACACATCGGGCAGCACCGGCAAACCAAAAGGAGTTAAAATTTCACATCAATCGCTCTTGAATTTTCTCTATTCGATGGCTAAGCAACCCGGAATATCATCGAAGGATAGAATGCTTGCGGTCACAACCTACTGTTTCGATATCTCCATATTGGAACTATTTTTACCTCTCACTAAAGGCGCAAGCTGCTATATCTGCGATAGTAAAACAAGTAAAAATGCAGATGAACTTGCATCCTTAATCCGCAAATCAGAAACAACGATAATGCAAGCAACACCATCCACGTGGTTAATGCTTTTTTACGCTGGTTGGGATAATGAAGAACACATCAAGATATTGTGCGGTGGTGAGGCATTGTCTTCAACTTTGCGCGACTACTTTATTCAAAATCAATGTGATGCGTGGAATCTGTACGGTCCAACTGAAACGACGATATGGAGTACGGCATGTCGAATTCAAGATGGCGAGAAGAACACAGTTGGGAAGCCAATCGACAATACGAAGATTCTAATTCTAGACGATAACAACAGAATGTTACCGATTGGAGCACCCGGTGAGCTTTGCATAGCAGGTGACGGTGTATCCAACGGTTATATCAACCGCCCGGAGTTAACAAATGAAAATTTCATTCATTGTGAACAGATCCAAGGAACGGTTTATAAGACTGGTGATCTTGCGAGATGGCAGCAAGATGGCGATATTGAATATCTCGGACGAATCGATTCTCAAGTAAAGATAAGAGGTTATCGCATAGAGTTAGGAGAAATAGAAAACAGACTAAGCAGCCATTCTGAGATTAAAGAATGCGTGGTCATTGATAAAATACTTGGCGTTGAACAACAGTTGGTGGCATTTGTTACTGGACAAACAGTGGTTGGTATCGATGCAAAATTCACAACAGAATTAAAAGAGTATGTTGCGAAAACATTACCAGCATACATGGTTCCAACGTATATCATCTTAATGGATCACTTGCCATTGACTCCAAATGGCAAAGTGGATAGAAAGCATCTCAAGACAGCGCCGATTCCAAATTCAGAGCCAACATCACAAGAGAACCCACGCTTACATAAAGATTGTAGAGAACAAATAATTCAAATTTGGCGGACAGTACTTGGATTTAATCAAATTGATCAGAATGTTGGTTTTCTACAAGCCGGAGGATCATCCGTCTCTGCTGCGATAATGGCTGATCGAATTCAAAATACCTTTAACGTACCGTTTACGGTAACAGACATGTTTAAGTACCCTAAAGTGGGTGATATTGCGAATTATTTACAATCACTTAATCAGACAAGAGAGCGTGTCGAGAAAAAAGCGAATAGCACCGAGCGCAGTCTGCCTATTGACAATAATGTCAGTATACCAAGCTATTATAAAGAGAGTGTTGCGATTATTGGTGTCGCTTGCGAAGTACCCGGTGCTGAGGGTTATCACGAATTTTGGGATAATTTAGTAAACGGTGTAGAAAGCGTAAAGGTATATTCTAATCTGGAACTTGAAGAGCTTAACGTCGATATTGAATCGCTAAAACACGATCGATTTGTGCCAGCTAAGTCGACAATCGATCACAAATTAGAGTTTGATCCCGAGTTTTTTAGTTTGTCAACTAAAGATGCTCAGATTATAGATCCCCAGATGCGTCAGTTGCTGATGAAGTCATGGCAAGCGATAGAGGATGCTGGTTATATCCCTTCTGATGTGTCAGATTCAGCTGTATACATGTCTGCAACCACGACCCATTATCAAGCAGCATTGCACCAACAGGGAGATAAAGACTCTGAAGCGTTAATCAATTTTTTGCTGTCGCAAATGGGCACAATTCCCACAATGATTTCTTACCAGCTTGGTCTCAACGGACCAAGTTTATTTATTCAATCTAATTGTTCATCGTCTTTGGCGGGCTTAGCAAGTGCTTTCAATGCCATTGTTGCCGGACAAGTAAAACATGCACTAGTGGGCGGGGCGAGCATATTTGCATCTTCAGACATTGGTTATATTCACGAAGATGGGCTAAGTCTATCAAAAGACGGACATTGTAAACCATTTGATTCAGCAGCTGATGGAATGATTGGCGGAGAAGGTGTTGTGGTTCTGCTGTTGAAATCCGCAGAGGCAGCGATAAAAGATAACGACAATATCTATGCGATTGTCCGTGGCATTGGTATGAACAATGACGGAAACAATAAAACCAGTTTTTACGCTCCCAGTGTAAATGGTCAATCTTCATTGATTAAACAGGTGTTAACAAAAACAAATATAGACCCGCGAACGATTAGTTATGTAGAAGCACACGGTACGGGAACAAAAATTGGCGATCCCATTGAAGTAACCGCATTGAGTGAAGCGTATCAGACATTTGAAAGCAGTACTCAATACTCTGCTATTGGTTCTGTCAAGAGTAACATTGGACACTTAGATGCCGCCGCAGGCTTGATAGGATGCCTGAAATCAGCATTAGTACTGTACAAGGGAGAAATTCCACCCACAATCAATTATGTTAACCCAAATCCAAATATAAAATTTGAACAAACACCTTTTTATGTAGCTGATAAAAATATTGCCTTGCCGAAGCGATCAACACCTCATCGGGTTGCACTGAGTTCATTTGGTATTGGCGGTACTAATGTGCACGCTATATTAGAAGCTGCCATAAGCACGAGATGCAGTGAGAGTAATGAAGAAGAGTCGGGTCAAATGTATATTGTACCGCTTTCAGCTAAACGACAAGACAATTTAAAAGAAGCGGTGATCAATCTCTTCCAACATTTGTCGAATGCTGACCAAATTGTTTCACTATCATCACTATCATCACTATCATATACACTACAGATCGGTAGAGTCGCATTGCCATATCGTGTCGTCTTTGTAGTTCAGTCCATGCGAGAACTTATTGACTCATTGAGTGCATATGCAAACGATGAAAATGATCGACTTCGAATTGAAGGCGATGTAATGAAAGTAAGCACCGAATATAGTATCTGTGACGAGAAAGATAAAGCTATTCTGTTAGAGCGATGGATCCGAGCTGGAGAAATGGAAAAACTTGCAAAATGGTGGGCAAATGGTGAAACACTTCCATGGTCAGCACTATGGAATAAAAAAACTCCAAACCGAATTAGCTTACCAACTTACCCATTTACCCATACGAAATTTTCCCTAGACGCAACGAGCGCCCCGACACCAAAGGCCTCAACCGCAACCATTCAATTGTTCAATGAAGAATGGAAAACGTCGGGCGCCTCACAATCTTACGATGAACTCATCAATACAATCGTCATATTTTTAAATGATATTGACCAACGAAATACATTAGAAGAACTCTTAGTATCAAAGTCAACAACAGTAAAAACAATATTTGTTGGCTTATCAGATCACTACGAGAAATTATCAAATGATTGCTTTCTCATCGATGGGTACAATGAATTAGATACTAAACGACTTTTTGCCTCATTATCTGAACAACAAAGTAGTCATTTTACCTTTGTTTATCAAACTCCAGTAGACAATCATCGCGGTATCTTAGAGATCGAGCGCGTTTTGCAACTGATTAAATCCATCAATCGAGCTTCTATAACGGTAGATGAGCTTCTCATTGCTGGTAGATATAGTAATGCGAACGAATATGCAGTTTTAGAGAGTCTAGTTGGCATTGAGTCTTCCATTCAACATGTCGCGCCCGGAATGATAGTTCGTGTGATAATTTCGCAAAACACATTAGATAGTTGGCCATCAATAATTTCAGAGGAACTTTTTAATGCAGATACGCAAAGTGTTCATTATATTGGTGATATTCGTCATACGCGTAAAATAGAATCAATCTCTTTACCATCGCAAGCTGTTAACAACCGAAAATATAAAGGTAGTTACATTATTACCGGAGGGCTAGGTGGACTTGGAAAAAAATTAGCAGAATATTTGTTATCAAAGCCAGATGTCAACGTAATATTAATTTCACGTCGAAAAATGGATGCTGATCAGAAGTCATGGTTTGATAGCTATAATATGGAATCGAACCGGCTGGAGCATTGGCAAGTAGATGTATGTGACGAGCAACAGCTAGGTAATTTATATGAAGAATATAAACAAAGCACGAAATTCGTAAGAGGCGTATTCCATCTTGCAGGAAATGCAGAAAGAGCGACACTTTTTGAAAAGAGCCTAGAAAGAATACGTGAAGTATTGTTACCGAAGGTGAAAGGATCTCTGGCAATTGAAAATGTGTTTTCGTCTAACGAAGTGGAATTTATCTGTTTGTTCTCGTCAAGCTCTGCCATTCTAGGAGACTTTGGTAGTTGTGATTATGCCGTTGCAAATCGGTTTCAGTACTGTATGGCAAAATCAAGAAAAGATGCATCCAAAGCAAGTACTCGCTTGTTTGCGATCAATTGGCCATTGATGGAAGATGGTGCAATGGGTAGTAAGCAACGTGAAGGATTGGAGAGTACATTTCTAACTAATTATTTAACAAGCACCGCACAGTACCCACTGAACTTCAAGATGTTAATTGATATGTTAGAGAGTATATTGCAAACCAAACATGTTAGTCCACTGGTGATGAATATAGAGCCAGAACACATCTCGAAAACATTGGGACGATTATTGGCCGGTAACGACGAGGGGGGAAACGAAGTAGTGGCGTCAAGCAGTGTGGTTGCTTTTGATGTTAATACACAAGCGGACCTGCACAAAAGAGTGATAGATGTCATTAAATCAATTATTCAAGAGCTAATTAACATCGAGGTTAGTCAGATCGAGGTCAATAAGAGCTACTCAGATATGGGATTTGATTCTATACGACTAGCGCAGTTCGCAAGAAGAATAACCGAAGAATTGAATGTTTCGATTACGCCGGCCATTTTATTTGACTACACAACCGTAAATCAAATTGTCAATTATATCGTGGAGAACAACACACAGATACTTGTAGCTAAACTAGCTAACACGATTCAACCTTCATCCCAACCAAAGATAAAGGGTTCAAGCCATGACATGCGCGAATTGACAGAGCAAGGTAGAAAAGTCATGGGGCAGCAAAGTACATTTACACACGATGCTATCGCCATCGTGGGTATGAGCGGTATATTTCCAGAGGCGAAAAACGTTACAGAATTTTGGCAAAACCTGTCAAAAGGGCGATGTTCTATAAAGAAAATTAATGAGATTCGCCCCTATTTAGGTGATGGGTTAGATAAATCTAATAATATTGGTACGTCATATCAATGGCTTGGCATCATCGATTCGGTTGCAGAATTTGATCCACAGTTTTTCGAAATATCACCGCGAGAAGCCCGAGAAATGGATCCTCGTCAACGTCACCTATTGCAAGAAGCATGGAAAGCGATTGAGGACGCTGGGATAGGTGAAGAGGAGTTAAGGGCAAAAACAGTGGGCGTTTTTGTTGGTGTAGAGCGAGGAGACTATAGTTTTCTTTCAGACAAAGGAACAATTACAGCAAATAATGATGCTATTCTCGCATCACGTTTATCTTATTTTCTGAATTTAACTGGTCCTACATTGGCGATCAATACAGCTTGTTCATCGGGTTTGGTTGCAGCACACCAAGCGTGTATGAGTTTGCAAAACGGTGAATGTGATATTGCCATCGTCGCTGCAGCTAATTTTATATTGGCTAAAGAATCCTTAGAAGCCATGAACTCCGCAGGCATGCTGTCCTCTGATGGCCTATGTCGTACATTTGATAAGCATGCCAATGGAATGGTTCCAGGTGAAGCGGTAACCGTTCTCGTATTAAAACGTCAATATCAAGCAGAGCAAGATGGTAATCAGATTAGCAGTTTAATTATTGGCAGTGGCATAAATTATGATGGTAAGACGAATGGGATCACTGCTCCCAGCGGACGAGCACAACAATCTTTGTTAACGGCAATCTATGATAAGCATAATATTAGACCTCAAGATATTAAGCACGTTATTACACATGGCACCGGTACAAGATTAGGAGATCCGGTCGAAGTTAACGCTTTAAATGCGGTATATAATCTCACAGCAAACAGTGAGCAGAAGTGTGCGTTAACCTCTGTGAAACCAAGCATTGGCCATACCTTTGCTGCATCTGGCCTTGTTAATCTCATAGCACAATCCCTTTCGATTCAACACGGCCAAATTCCACCTTCATTGAACTTTAAGGAGGAGAGCGACTACATTCAATGGGAGGAAAGTCCATTTTATGTAAATAAACAACTCTCCGAGTGGTCGCGGGTTAACGGTAAGCCACGAATTGGAGCGGTTAGCGCATTTGGCATGAGTGGAACTAATGCACATGTCGTCTTACAGGAATATAGCAGTTCAAAGAAACACCAAAACATAAAACCAACTAAATGTTTATTACCATTGTCTGCTAAAACGGAACGTGCGCTGGTTCAGTTAGTACGCGATTTTATTACTTGGCTAGACACAAGTCAGGATCATGAGATTCCTTTTGATCATATATGCCACATGCTGTCCACTGGTCGTCATCATTTTAGGCATCGAGCAGCAGTTATTGCTGCTAATAAAGAAGATGCCAGAATTCTTCTAAGTCATCTATTGAAAAATGAAAAAATGGATGATGTTTTCGCCGGTGTTGTGGAAAGAGATTTTGAACCGACAAAACAGCCGGTGGAGGAAATCGAATATGAGGCGGCGGAAATAATAGGGAATGAATCAAGGGTTGATGGGGATAATTATAAATTAGCCGCAATAGCACGTAACTATTGTAAGGGATATCATTTACCGAAAAAAAATAATTCTTATGATGCAGCTCTTAAGCGCGTTTATTTACCTGTGTATCCGTTCGAAACAAAATCGTACTGGATCAATGAGCAGATTATGCACCCACACCAACCAACTTCTGTAAAGCAAGTTCAATCTAATCGAACAAGCATTGAAGATGCGTCGATAGTAGAGTGCCCGACTCCATCAAATGTAAGACTAACTACAACCAATACAGCGGTTGGTTTGAAATCTCTATCTAGCTATTCTGTTTCCATCAGTGAGCAAGAAATGAATCAACAGGTAGGTTCGCATTCGAATTCAGTAGTGGACTTACAAGTACTGGACAAATCGGAAATGACTGAAGAACGTAAGCCACAAGACAGCGTTCTGAAATCTGACGATGTATTGGAAGATTTGAAAGTTGCAGCAGATATCGGTTTTGGCGGAATGGTGGCAACCCTGAATCGGACAGGCGTGATGTGTGAACATTTGATTCCCTATTCAAGTGATTTCGCAAACTATGCAAGTAGTTGTAACAATGAAGTGTTGGATCTAGGGTGTGCTTACGGTGTCGCGACTATTGCCGCGCTAGAAAAAGGAGCTCATGTTGTTGCTGTTGATCTTGAGCAAAAGCATTTGGATATATTGGAACAACGGCTGGAAGATGCATACCGTGACAAGGTGACACTGGTCCAAGGAAAATTACCAGATATTGACTTTGAGGATGCTAGTTTTGATGCAATTCATGCAAGTCGAGTGATGCATTTTCTTAATCCAGATGAAGTGAAGTTAGCACTGAGAAAATTTCACCGGTGGTTAAAACCTGGCGGAAAAATATTCCTTAGCACAGACTCACCGTATTTCGGTTACTGGCAGTCAAAAGCGCCGGACTATGAACGCCGTAAAAAAGAAGGTGACCAGTGGCCAGGATACATCGAAGATGTCGCAAAATACTTTGATCACGCGGACGTTGTTGGTGGGCCCTCTATTATAAACGCATTGGATCCAGAGATATTTCAGCGTGAATGCGAAGCAGTAGGATTTGACGTCGAAAAAGTGGGATATTTCGCAAGTGTCGGCGTTGATCGTAGTGCTCAGCATACAGATGAGAAAGACATGGAGCACGTTGGCATTATGGCTTCAAAAACGATTAAACATCCCTTATATAGTGGTAACGAGCCACAGTTCACTACTATTACTGTGCAAGACGGGATTAAGTTATCTTATTCAATATCCGGACAGGGTGAAATCGCTCTAGTTTTTGTTCATGGTCTTGGTTGTTCGACATCGTTTTGGAAACCACAAGTCGATCATTTTAGTCAGAACTACACAGTCGTCAATATCGAGTTGGCGGGGCACGGCCACAATGAAACGCAACATAGAGAATGGACGATCGAGAGCTATGCGAGAGACGTTGCTTACATAGTCAACCACTTACGCTTTAAAAACATTATCTTTATTGGTCACTCACTAGGTGGGCCAATTGTAATCGAAGCGTGTCACAACGTAGAAGCAAATGTGATCGGTTTGATTGGTGTGGACACAATACACAACGTTAAGCCTGCGCCGATGAGTCAGGATCAATTGTCTCGATATGTAGATGCTATTTTTGAAAGTAACCTAACCATTGAAGATATGTTTTCTGAAAGGGCAGATCGACACCATATTGAATTAGTAAGAGAATGCCGTAATTGTGTCGATGACGTTGTATTGAAAGAGTCTTTCAATAGTTATGTAAAGTATATGCAAATCGTCAGAAATAGGATAGTTGTGCCTCTCACATTGATTAATTCTTCTTCGTGGCAACCCACGCATGTAGAACATGCTAAAGAAGTAAGTGTCGATGTTAAGTTTATTGAAGGCGTTGGGCATTTTAGTATGTTGGAATCTCCTGTTGAATTAAACAAGCTTATCGAGGATGCCATTCAACAATATATCACATCGTTTAACGACGAGAAGTTATATGGAAGCAATGCGCAAATGAATAATATTACTAAAGAACTCACACAATACATACACGATAGCCTTGCGCAGGAATTAGATATACCACTAGCTCAATTAGAACCTGACGTGCCATTTTCAGAATTGGGATTGGATTCAATAATTGGTGTAACGTGGGTAAGAAAAATTAATTCGAAGTATGGATTGTCAATTGCGGCGACGAAATTATATAGTCACCCTACGATCGCTGAATTTATCAACTATATAGAGAAAGTATTGTCTTTAAATTCGTCAGGAAAAACAGACAAGAAAAAGTATGTTGTCGATCAAGCTCCTATGCGTAAAACCCCAAATAGGGAGCATGGAGACGAAGCAAACAATCAAGAGGAAAAAGTTACAGAAACATTAGGAAATTACGGTTCCGTTATTCAATTACTTAGAAAAACATTAGCAGCTGAACTCGATATAAATGAAAAAACAATAGAAACAGAGCAACCTTTTTCAGAGTTGGGGTTAGACTCGATTATCGGCGTTACGTGGATTCGTAAGTTAAATCGCCTGCTGAATATAAAGCTATCTGCTAGTAAATTATATAGCAAACCCACATTGCTAAGCTTCGCTCAATACATAGAGTTACAATTATTTGGTAGTGATCAGAAAGCAGTTCAAGATAACAGCAAGCAAAAGCGGATAACTACAGCGAAGACATTGCCTATACAGAAAGATGAAAACGTAAACTCAGAGAAACTTGCGGACAATCCCAGGGAGATAGCTGCGTTAACTAAAATGGTGACGGAAACGTTAGCAGCGGAAATGGGGCTTGAAAAGGGTGTGTTAGATCCCGAGCAACCATTTTCGGAAATGGGACTCGATTCTATAATAGGTGTTACCTGGATTCGCAAGATTAACAGCAGCCTAAAATTAAAGCTCACAGCCACTACAATCTATAGCTATCCTACCATTCGACAGTTTGTCGACTATTTGCTGACAAAGCAGGAATACACCTTGAGTGAAGTGGAAGTGCCGATGCAAATCGAGAAAGCAAAAACGACCACTCATAGTGTGAGTTCAACGGAAAAGATAGAATTCAAAAAAGCAGTCGTCGATAAAAAGATAACGCCTAATTTACAAAAGAAAATACGACTGGAGGATAGCTATGCGGAAAAGACGCATACAAATTCTCGTACAGCTATTAAAATCGAAAAGAATAGTACGACGCGTGAAACTGACGAGAGTGATATTGCCATAATCGGTATGTCAGGACAATTTCCCGCTGCGCAATCCTTGCGAACATTTTGGCAAAATATCGTTGAAGGAAAAAATTGTATCAGTGATATACCGCCTTCACGCTGGTTAGTAGAGGAATATTATCATCCTAAACCAGGTGTACCCGGTAAGACTTACAGTAAGTGGATGGGGTGTTTAGAAAATGCTGACTTATTTGATCCGTTGTTTTTCAACATCTCACCAGGAGAAGCGGAAGCAATGGACCCTCAACAAAGGCTTTTTTTACAGGAAAGCTGGCGGTGTATAGAGGATGCGGGTTACGATCCACTTTCTCTCTCGAGTCAAAAATGTGGTGTGTTCGTAGGTTGTTCACCCAGTGGCTATACGAACAGTCAAGATCTCGAAAACATAAATGCACATCAAAATATCGGCAATAACATGGCGATATTGGCAAGTCGAGTTTCTTATTTTCTAAACCTAAGAGGCCCATGCGTTAGTATTGACACATCGTGTTCATCATCGCTGGTAGCGTTATCACAAGCTTGTGACAGTTTATTGTTAAAAACGAGTAATATAGCCTTGGCTGGGGGAGTTTGGGTCATACCAGGACCTGGTGTGCATGTGGCTATGAGTCAACTGGGTGCATTGTCAAATGATGGGCAGTGTTATGCGTTTGATAGTAGAGCGAATGGCTTTGTTCCAGGAGAAGGTGTTGGCGTCGTGATGATGAAGCGATTGACGGATGCTCTCAAGGATAGAGATAACATCTATGCGGTCGTTAAAGGCTGGGGGGTTAACCAAGATGGTAAATCAAACGGTATAACAGCACCAAATGCAGACGCACAGAGCGAGCTACAATACGATGTTTTCAATCGATTTAATATAAATCCAAACTCGATTGAGTTGATAGAGACGCATGGAACGGGTACATCACTAGGTGATCCAGTCGAAGTAGATGGTCTGGTTGATGCGTTCAGTAAATATAGCACCAAAAACAACTACTGCACGTTGACGTCGGTGAAAACAAATATTGGGCATACTGCATGTGCAGCTGGGATTGCTGGAGTTATCAAGTCTACGCTGGCTTTAAGGAATCAACAAATACCCGCAAACGCGAATTACAAAGAGCTAAATCCCCGAATCAATTTGAAGGATACGCCCTTCAAAATAGGAAGGCAAACGAATAAATGGCATTCAAATGAGGAACACCCTCGCCAGGCGGCGGTTAGTTCCTTCGGCTATAGCGGTACCAACGCGTTTGTGGTGTTAGAAGAGGCTCCACATACTATCAAAGCGGTTAAGACGAATCTACCTCACTTAGTAGTAATTTCCGCTAGAAATGCTAATTCTCTCGTCGAGCAAACTCGTGAATTTGTTTCCTTTCTCGAAAAGGAAGATGACATTACGTTAGGGAATGTCAGTTATACATTATTGACGGGCAGAAAAAAATTTCCGGTCCGATTGGCCGTCGTTGCTAATTCGCTCCATGACTTGAAAATGCAACTCCAACAATGGATAGAAGATAATAAGGATAGTAAATCTATCTATGAAAATACGATTAAAATTGAAGAAGACGTTACAGAAACTGTAATGGCGCATTACGAACAACATGCAAAAATTGTGTATGATTTACAACCGAGTGAAGCTTATCGACGTAGTTTACATGAACTTGCTAAATTATATTGCGCCGGTTATAGGCTGAATTACCATACGCTCTTTGATCACGATCTATTCAACCGTATTTCCGTACCAACATATCGCTTTTCCAAAAAATCATATTGGCAAACAGATTTGAGTTTTCACACGCCAACTAAGTTGATGAAGGGAAGCAAGGATTTGGTCACATCGAATAATCAAGGTACAGAAGATGAAGTCTATCGATCAGATTTCACAGATAGTGATTGGTTTCTTCGAGATCACCAAGTGCAAAAGGCAATGATATTACCCGGTGTAGTGTACCTAGAGATGGCGCGTAGTTCCGTCACGGATAGACTCTCCGCAACGTCCGACTTTATTCCTCTGAGAATACGTAACGTGGTCTGGTTAAGACCGGGTGTCATGGATAGTCGTATCTTGTCAATGGATATACACTTAAAAGAAAAATCAAAGGGATCATATGACTTTCTTATAAGTGATGTAAATAATGCTGAGCAAGCTAATATATATTGTCAAGGAAAAATAGACGCAATACAGTCTGTATCCAATCAATCCATACATCCAGCAACATTACTGAAGCCAGACACAGTTCGCGAGCTGAAAAGCGACGCTTTATATGAAGCTTACGCAAAAGCGGGCATTGAGTATGGTCCGATGCATCGTTCCGTTGCGCAGATTTTATATGGCTTAGACGATAAGCAAACACCCTGTGTATTGGCCAAGTTGGAGCTAAGCCGAGAAAGTGAAGCAAGGGATAGAGATTACCAGTTGCATCCCAGTATAATGGATGGCGCATTGCAATCACTATTCGTTCTGAATTTAGTAAATGGCGAACATTCACAAAACACGACGATGGCCAAACTTCCATTCTCTTGTGAAGAAATCATGCTCGCCAAACCGACACCACAAAATGCCTATGTTTGCGTAAGGCCGGCGAAAAGCCAGCCTTACAATCCAAGATTATCAAAATGTGATATCGGCATCTATGATATGCAAGGTGAGCTCTGTGTCGGAATGAATGGATTTATGGCTCGGAGTATGGTGCGGGCAAATGAGGATCTGCATTTATTTGAGCCATATTGGAAACAAGTAGCATTGCGCCCCGGTAACAAAGCCAGGACCAATGATATAGACTTTCATTCAACGATCGTTATTGTCAGTGAATCCCACATCGATAATTTCTCGCGAGTTCAAAGGTATTTGCCAAGCGCTGCATCGATAGAGCATCTTAAAATTAATACAAATGAAATCTCGACGTGTTATGAAAAACTCATTCATACGCTCATTGCATTAATAAAAAAACAAGCCGGTGTGAATGGTGTGGAAAAACGCCTTATTCAAGTTCTCATAGTGGACGGTAGTAAAAATAATACAATGCCTTTAATGGGAATTTCCGGTTTTCTAAAAACGATATCAATCGAGTATCCCAACATCAGAACGCAGTGTTTGAGATGGCACGACGCCATTGAGCATAAATCTCTAGCTGAATTTATGACAGTTTGCGCTACACAGTCTGCTCGAGATATTCAGTATTCCGGCGGCAAGGTGTGGGTGAAATCTTATTCCTCTTTAAATAGGTCTACACAAATTCACAAGGGACAACCTTTCAAAGCGGGTAACTATTTAATCACGGGAGGAATGGGTGGCTTAGGCAAAATGCTAACAATCCATCTAGCGAAAGCATTAACAGCGGGCGCAATTATTCTAGTAGGTCGTTCTCCACTGCTGCCAACCGGATTGGAATTTCTTAAATCTATAGAAAAACAGGGGGTACACGTAATATATCGACAGTGTGACCTTGCCAATGCCGATCAAGTGAAAGTGTTGATTCAGTCAATCACGATAGAAATAGGTCAGCTTCAAGGTATCATACATGCAGCTGGGATCTTGGAAGATGGATTGTTAGTGGGTAAGTCATATGAGACGATTCGGAAAGTTCTGGCGCCCAAAGTTGAGGGTACAGTCAATTTAGACCTTGCCACACACGATCATCCATTAACATTTTTTGTTAATTTCTCATCTAATGTGAGTGAATTTGGGAACCTTGGTCAGTCAGATTATGCTGCCGCTAACGGGTTTGTGGATGCTTATGCGGGATATCGTAATCACTTAGTTGAAACACAAAAGCGATCCGGGAAGACAATATCGATAAATTGGCCATATTGGCGTAATGGTGGAATGCAGGTAAATGATGAAACAGCGGTCTACATGCACAAACAAGGATTGTCCCCGCTTGAAGAGCGTGAAGGATTGGACATACTCAATCAGATTCTTTTTGAGGAAAAAACCCAAATTAGTGTCACAAAGGGTGACGCAGAAAAAGTTACTAACATTTATGATCAATACTCACGATGGAATAACGAAAAAGATATAGAACACTTTCATCAGCATGAAAATACATCCCCAAAAGAAAGTAGGGTGGATATTATTCACCTAATACAAGAAATCTTGATTAAAATGGTAAAAGAGCAACTCAAGATTGATGAGAGCGATATAGACCTAACAATAGAGTTAAGCGACTATGGGTATGATTCAATCAGTCTAACCAGTTTTGCGAATACGTTAAATGAGAAATTTGGTTTAGAATTGCTCCCCACTTTATTTTTTGAATATCCCACACTGGAAAGTTTCTCCCAATATCTTGCCGAGGACAAAGGCGATGCGTTTCTTTACATAGTAAATGAAACAAAGCCTACGGAAGGTGTAGCTAGCGAATATAGTAATTCCAATGATGAAGATGAAATTACATCTACTATTGGAAGAGAGGCCCACGATGTACCCATTTCTCAATGCCAAGAAGTCGATATAACGGTATTCGACATACAAGATATTTTGATTGAGTTTGTTGTAAACCAACTTAAGATTAATAGAGAAGATATCGATCTAGAAGTAGAGTTAAGTGACTACGGATTCGATTCTATTAGCTTAACTGAGTTTGCAAATAAAATTAACGACAAATACCAACTAGAACTGATACCAACATTGTTTTTTGAATACCCCAGTCTATCGAGTTTTTCAGACTATCTGTATGATAATCACAAACAGAGTTTCGTAAGCACAGCATCAACCGAGAAATATGTATCGTTGTCGAAACCCGAAGTGCAAGAATCTATTATAGACGAATTGAGCGAATCAACCACGGGATCATCGCCAATTGCCATCGTTGGTATGAGTGGTTGTTTCCCTAAGGCGAGGAATCTTGATCAGTTTTGGGAAAATCTCCTTGATGGTACGGATTGCATAAGTGAGGTTCCAGCGGATCGTTGGGATTGGGAAGCCCTACGTGGGGATCCTAAAATTGATGGCAACAAAACAAATAATAAGTGGGGTGGGTTTGTAGAGGGAATTGACCAATTTGATCCCCTATTTTTTGGAATATCTCCAAGAGAAGCAGAAGCCATGGATCCTCAACAACGACTGTTGATGAAGCATGTGTGGCAAGCAATCGAAGACGCAGGCTATGCGCCTAGTAGTTTATCGGGTTCAGATACAGCCGTATTAATCGGTACCGCACCCAGTGGATACGGTAACTTACTGGTGCAAGCCCAATCATTAGGTAACACCTACAGCGCGACGGGCGTATCGGGTTCGGTCGGTCCAAATAGAATCAGCTATTTATTAGATTTACATGGTCCTAGCGAACCTGTCGAGACTGCTTGTTCAAGTTCTCTTGTGGCGATACATCGTGGCGTGGAGTTGTTAAGACAGGGTAAGAGCAAACTAGCAATCGTGGGTGGTGTCAATACGATTGTAAGCCCCGAATTGCACATCAGCTACAGCCGCGCGGGCATGTTATCGGAAGATGGACGATGTAAAACGTTTTCGGAAATGGCTAACGGTTACGTTCGAGGTGAAGGCACTGGAATATTAGTGATGAAGCCGCTTTTAGATGCTGAAAAAGACGGTGATCATATTTATGGTGTCATATTGGGAAGTGCTGAAAATCATGGAGGTCATGCGAATTCGCTAACAGCACCAAATCCCAATGCGCAGGCGGCGTTGCTTAAATCGGCCTATAAAGAAGCAGATATCGATCCAAGTACTGTTACATATATCGAAACTCACGGAACGGGAACAAAGTTGGGTGATCCCGTTGAGATAAATGCATTAAAAAAGGCATTTGCCTCTATGTATGATAACTGGGGTATCGATCAAAAAGATACCCAGCGTTGTGGTTTAGGTGCAGTGAAATCAAACATTGGTCATCTTGAGTTATCAGCTGGTGTGGCAGGAGTTATTAAGACACTGTTGCAAATGAAGCATAAAACAATGGTTAAAAGTTTACACACCGAGAAACTGAATCCTTATTTGAAATTAGAGGACAGCCCGTTTTATGTATTACAGCAAAATAGACATTGGGAAAATTTGCTTGATCGTAATGGTCAAGCTGTACCACTCAGGGCAGGAGTCAGCTCATTTGGTTTTGGTGGGGTTAATGCCCATATTGTACTGGAGGAGTATCAGCCAAAACCACCGGCGAGCACTGGTGAAAATGGGAGAAAAGGAAGGGCTTTGCCCATTGTCTTGTCCGCACGAACAAAACCTCAATTAACAATCGTCGCAAAACAGCTACTTGACTATGTAGAATCACGGTCATTAACCAATGAGCAATTAGCCGATTTCAGCTATACCTTGCTGGATGGTCGTGATGCGATGGAAGAACGAGCCGCGAACATCGTGACGTCGGTTTCTGATCTGACTTCGAAATTACAGAAGTTGATGCTCGATAGTAGTGAAGTGAGTGGGTGGTTAAGGAGTTCGACTGGTCACAAGGGAGTGGAACTGGCCAAATTGAACTCGGATATTGAAATCCGCGAACAAGTCACAGCGTGGCTGGATGCTCAAAATTTTTACCCCATATTGGAGTTATGGACCCAAGGCTTAACAGTGGACTGGTCTAGGTTAAGGCTCGCGAAATTCGCTCATCGAAGGATGTCTTTACCAACATATCCTTTTGAGGAGCAGCGATATTGGGTAGATTTAGGCAAACAAGAATCACATCCAGCAAAGTCTTCCGGTAATCTGAATGGGGACAACAACGCTAGTTTACATCCGATGCTTAATGAAAATGTATCCGAATTTGGGCAGATAAAATATAAATCGTTATTTGATGGTAGTGAATATTTTCTTGCAGATCATCAAATAGGCGATCAGAAAATGCTACCCGGCGTTGCTTATCTCGAGATTGTTCGCGCGGCAATTTGCGATGCCTTGGAGGGAAGCGAGAATGTGGATATTGCGTTTGCCGATGTTCTTTGGCAGAAACCAGCAGTCGTCATTGACCGATCGTTAGAACTAGAAACAATTATTGCAAAGAAAAAAGACAATCTAATAAATTTTGAAGTGCGCAGTCGACCATTGCAGGGTGATGTATATGTATGCTGCAAGGGAGCATGCAGTTTAATCGATCGCAGGCAACACGACCGGCCAACGCTAGACCTTGGGCAGATACAGAAACAATGTAATCAAGTTATCATATCAGCATCACAATTGTATCAGGCGAACGAAAAACTTGGGCTTAAATATGGCCCATCATTTCAAACGGTTAGTGAAGTGCACTGTAGTGATCGCGAGAAAGAAAGACAACAGGCAATAGTCAAATTATCGTGTCCATCAGATATAAGAAAATCGGCGAATAAGTTCGTTTTGCACCCAGCTATATTAGATGGGGGTTTGCAAGCGATTATTGCGATGGATATGGCAAGCGAGCATAAATCGCATGGCGTGAATGGTGGACCGAGAGTGCCATATGCCTTCGAAAAGGCAGTTTATTATTCTGATATTAGTAAGGATAGTTATGCCTGGATTCGATTTGGCCACAACAGTACCCCCTATGACTCAAATAGAAAAATAGATATTAGTTTTTGCGACCATGAGGGTAAAGTGTGTTTTGAGCTTGTTGGTCTAAGTGCGCGTCAAATTAAACCAAAAGCGGCCGTCAGTCAAAACAATGCATTGTATAAACCATCCTGGTCAGTTGAGACGCTTGAATCGCAAAAAACCAAACAAACAAATTATGAACAAGTGATCACTTATGTGTATAGCAATATACATGAAGACAAAGCGGCTATTAACGCTAATGGTGTCTCACAGACATCGGCGAAAAAATTATATTGGATGCCTGCGAATTCGCGTACTCACGACCAGTCATACCAATATGTTGCGAGTGAGTTATTTCATACATTAAAAAAGCACATATCGTCATGTCTCACGAAATCTACGCTCGTTCAAGTGGTGGTATTTAACACCACAACTGAAAAAGATGCCTGTATTGAGGGTATCGGAGGTTTGTTGAAAACGATGACGCAGGAATATCCAAATGTCAAGGCGCAATGTATTACTATTGACGAGGGTTTTGATGCAAGCCGTTTAGTTGAAATCATCGAGGAAAACGAGAATTCCGTCCTTTCTCATGAAGTACGGTATCGCAATGGCAGCCGATTAGTGAGATTGTTAAATAAGATTGAAATAAGCGATATAGATCATATTTCTCCAGTTTGGAAAACTGGTGGAATATATTTAATCACGGGTGGTTTGGGCGGAATAGCAAAAATAATCGTCGAAGACATCGTGTTGCATCAGACCAAGGCGACCATCATTTTGTGTGGGCGTTCATCGCTATCAGATGAAAATAAACAGTTTATCGATTCATCATCAAATGCAGACATTGTAATCAAATATTTTCCCCTAGATGTAGCCAATCAGGGTGATGTGAACACGATGGTTAACCATATCGAAATGGAACATGGAGTACTTTCTGGTGTAATTCATTGTGCCGGTATAAGAAGGGATCAGCTAATCGCTAACAAAACCGTTGATAGTTTTGAACAAGTATTGAAGCCAAAAGTTCAAGGGTTGGCTAATCTAGACCATTCCACTAGATCACATAAAATGGATTTCTTTGTTTGTTTTTCTTCTAGTTCTGCAGAATTTGGTAACGCCGGGCAAGCGGATTATGCAACTGCAAATGCTTTCATGGATCGTTATGCAGAATATCGGCAACGACTTGTAGACACAGGTAGTCGTCATGGAACCTCTATCTCAATAAATTGGCCATTATGGGATGATGGCGGTATGCAGGTAAATGAACAGCTTCGAGAACGGATGCGTAGCTACGGCATTGGCAGTATAAGCAAGGAAGAGGGTATAAAATATCTTGCTTACGCAATAAATTCAGATGTTTCACAACTCGTCATCGATATAGACGTTCCGCTAAAAATTACTGACGTGCAAGATAATGAGACTCTCAATCCTGCAGAAAATGGTCCAGTGAATATGAACGACCAAGCGCTAGTGTATCTAAGGTCAGAAATAGCATCTGCATTAAAATTGCCCGTCACGCAATTAGATGTGGATAAGCAGATGGAACGTTATGGGATGGATTCAATGATGGCGATGGATTTAACCGCCCACCTTGAAAAGACATTTGGCCAATTGCCAAAGACACTATTTTTTGAAGTAGATACGGTGAGAAAACTATCGATATACTTTATAGAAGAATATAAAGAACAGCTCGAAGTCATATTAAACCGCCCTTCTGAAGATGGAACCATTACGACGGTTCGGCCCGTTGCGGAAGAAAAGGGAGATAAAAGCAACACATATGTTCATAGTAATGAGACATTGCAATCCAGTGAACAGGATGATGATAATTCGATGAGCCAAGACATTGCCATCATTGGTGTCAGTGGTCGATACCCTCAAGCGGATACAGTTAGTGCGTTTTGGAAAAATTTAAAAGAAGGTAAAGATTGTATTACTGAAATTCCGCCTTCACGATGGAATCATCAACAATATTATGATGTAGATAAAGATGCGCTTGGTAAAAGCTACTGTAAATGGGGTGGTTTTATAAGTGGCGTCGATGAGTTTGATCCATTGTTCTTTAATATTTCACCACTTGAGGCGGAGTACATGGATCCGCAAGAAAGATTATTTCTTCAGACAACCTATGAAGCGCTTGAAGATGCAGGATATACCAAAGAAACTATCGTAAAATCGTTTGATAATGTGCTGAGAGAGAATCAACGAGCTGTAGGTGTATACGTCGGTGTTATGTATGAAGAATATCAACTATGGGCGGCTCAAGCGCAAGCACAGGGCCGGAATATGGTACTGTCGGGTAATCCATCGGCAATAGCAAATCGCGTATCATATTTCTTCGATTTCCATGGGCCTAGCATGGCGATTGACACAATGTGTTCATCATCACTAACAACCATTCATCTTGCTTGTGAAGCTATCAAGAATAAGCAATGTTCGATCGCAGTCGCTGGCGGCATCAATGTGAGTGTACATCCGAACAAGTATCTAATGTTGAGCCAAGGTAAATTTGCGTCAAGTACAGGTCGATGTGAAAGCTTTGGTACGGGGGGGGATGGGTATGTTCCTGGAGAGGGCGTTGGAGCTGTGATCTTAAAGCCTTTACGGACAGCGTTACAAGATAACGACCAAATTTATGGCGTGATTAAAGGAACCGCCATTAATCACGGAGGAAAGACGAATGGTTTTTCCGTACCAAATCCACATGCGCAGAGTGACGTAATTGAGAAAGCATTGCGTAAATCAAATATCGAAGTTTCTGATGTGAGCTATATAGAGTCGCACGGAACCGGTACTCCACTGGGTGATCCAATCGAAATTGCAGGATTAATGAAAGTGTATCGCAATAGTCACGTTGAAATACGTCCGAACGCATGTGCGCTGGGTTCCGTTAAATCAAACATTGGACACTGTGAGAGTGCGGCTGGCATCGCTGCGGTAACTAAAGTATTAATGCAGATGAAACACGAGAAGTTAGTGCCTAGTTTGCATTCTAAAAAAGTTAATCCAAATATTGATTTTTCTAAAACACCGTTTCAAGTGCAACAGAATCTTGAAGAATGGAAACGACCGCGTAGGCAAAAAAATGGTGTATCCACTATCGTGCCCCGCATTGCAGGTATTTCGAGTTTTGGTGCCGGAGGATCAAATGCACATGTCATTATTCAGGAACACATAGAGTCAGAAGAACCTGTAGAGATTCAATCCGAAACAAAACAGCTAATCGTTTTATCAGCTATGTCTGCTCAACAATTGATTAATCAAGCATCCAAATTGGCAGAGTGTATAGTGTCGGAAAAGCATACCAATTTAGCGAATGTTGCATATACCTTACAGGTAGGTCGTGAGCAATTGGGCTGGCGCTTCGCACTTATTGTGGACAATATTGAAACCTTAATAAATCGTCTTAAGCATTTCTCTGAAAATCCATCATCAATAGACAATTATCTCTTTTTTGAAAACGTGGATACAACGCCCCATACTGAAGATGCAATCGTGAGTCAATTGGAGCTAAATCAATGGTATCAAGATAAGGACTACATTAAGCTTGTATCGTATTGGATAAAAGGTGGAAATATAGACTGGCATCATTTTTATGAGGGAAAAACCAATATAAAACGAGTAAGCTTAGCCACAATTAGTTTTTCGAAAGAACGTTATTGGCCAGTCGAACAAGCTGTATTACTTCAAGGTTCTCATGTTGACGCTGGATCTAATAGTAAAGCATTAACTCAGCAGTTGCTTCACCCAGATCAATTGAATGGGGAAAACCGAAAATATCTCACAAAGTTTACTGGCCAGGAATGGTTTAACAAAGATCATGTTGTCGGAGACACAATAACTGTGGCGGGAGTTATCCAGATGCAGATGGCGTTGACAGGATCTCGCCTCGCACTCCATCTTGATGATCAGCAAGAGAATCAATGGCAACCAACCATTCATAACCTAATTTGGCGTCGCCCTATTCAGTTCAACCAGCATCAGATTGTGCTCCACACTGAAGTCGAACCGAAAGTAAATAACACTGTAGAATTCAACATTCACCTTACAGATTCTGAAGGCCAGGCCATAGTCGTCAGTAGCGGTACAGTTCAGTTTAATAGTAATTATATTCAAACGCCCACATATGATATCAAATTACTACGTGCCAAATGTAACACTCATAGTTTCTCCAAAGAAGACGTGTATTCAACTTTTGATCGACTAGGTTTGCATTATGGCGAGAGCTATAAAAAGATTAATAAATTGTCTGTATCTGAGGACGGTAGCCAAACACTTGCATTAATTTCATTGGGTAGCAGTTCGGAAGAGAATTATCTGGCAGAGTTGAATGCTGCAACGGTTGTTGATGCTGCGATGCAAGCAACTATTGGTATCACTTTAGCTTCACACGATGAAGTGAAAAACGATACTGACACGATGGTTCCGTATACCATTAAGAAAGTGAATTTCTATAAAAGCCTGCCAGCAGAGGTCCTGGCATGGGTTAGGCCTTGCAAGAGCCATTCGTCGACTGAGTCGACACACTTTTCAGATATCACCATCATGGATGATCGTGGACAAGCGTGTATTGAAATCTCTGGATTTGGTACCAAGCGTTTAGTTGCGGAAAATAAGAACGACAATGTGACAGCGTTACTCACACGGAAATGGAAGTCTGCTCCTGAGTTAACTAGTGCAAAGAATGTGGATCTTGACACTAACAAGAAGCAAGCAATGATTGTAATTGGAGAATTAGCAGGACCAGAACGCGAAATACTTGCTCGTCAAATAGGGGAGTTCAAAAGCATCTCAATCGATAGCAAGCATTTGTTGCGAGATGAAATATATACCTCGGTATGCTGTCAGGTTTTTCAATATTTAAAGGATGTATTGTTGGCGAAACCTGTCATTGGACATAACTTACAAATATTTATCCTAGATAGTGTAGGCCAATCAATTAGTGAACTATCGGGAATGGTGGGCATGTTAAAAACTGCTGAATTAGAAAATCCCGCATTAGGTACACAATTAGTGGAGCTACCGAAATCTCTTTTTCTCGCTAGTGCTCCGGAAATTGTATCGCAAAATCGCGCTGACATAACAAATAAGCATGTTCGATACAACAATGGCGTCCGCCAAACTCTTCAATGGGCACTACACGATTTCTCACAAGAAAAATGTTACTCCTTACCTTGGGAAGACAATGCAGTTTATCTCATTACTGGCGGATTGGGTGGATTGGGTGTTATCTTTGCGAGTGCCATTGGAAGTAATACCCGTGGAACAACGCTCGTACTAACTGGGCGTCGGGCAATAGATAAAAAGCGCCAAAACCAAATAGAAGAACTCAAGCAATTGGGATGCGTTGTAGAATATCATCAGACCGATATTGCAAATTCTAATCAAGTCAGTCAATTAATACAAAACATTAATCAGACTCATGGAAAATTACGTGGAATTATCCATAGTGCCGGGATTACACGTGACAATTTTATAATAAATAAAAATAAAACTGAGTTTACAAAAGTCTTGAGTTCAAAAGTTGCAGGAACCTTAAATCTTGACATCGCCACGAAAGATGAACCGCTCGATTTCTTTGTCTGTTTTTCTTCAATATCCAGTGCGTTAGGCAATCCTGGTCAGTCGGATTATTCTGCTGCAAATGGCTTCATGGATGCCTATGTAGAATATCGACAAGACTTAGTTACGAAAGGGCAGCGAAAGGGGGCAAGTTTATCGATTAATTGGCCGCTTTGGAAGAACGGTGGAATGCATGTTGATAATGAGACACTAAAGCAGTTAGATGCGCTAGGAATTAGTGGATTAGAGACAGATGCTGGAATTGAAGTTTTTTACCAAGCCTTGGCATTGAACGAGAACAATGTCTTGGTTTACTCGGGTAAAGAGGCACAGCTTACTAACATTATCAATTCAGAGCATGCATTGCCCCAACAAAAAGACTCTACAGACACTGACATACCGCTAGGCAAAGCAGAAGAGTATTTCAAAAAAGAATTGTCGAAAATATTAAAAGTTAATATTAGCAAGTTGGATGTCAGAACCCCATTAGAAAAATATGGTGTTGATTCTATTATTTCTATGGGTGTTATATCGAAGCTAGAAACTCATTTTGGCCAGCTTTCTAAGACACTCCTATTCGAAGTTCAAACAATTAGCGAGCTTGCACAATATTTTGTCAACCACTACGGAGAAAAGTTGAAAACATTACTTGGGATAGGTGGTGTCACCCAACCAGGAGTTGGCATCACTGTTCAAAAGCAAGTTAATCGCAATAAGAAACAATATGCCATCTTAAACGAAGAGAAGCCTTCATCTTCCGTTATCGACCAAGAAGTAGCAATCATCGGTGTGGTGGGACAATATCCAAAAGCAAAAGATGTTGATGTGTTCTGGCAGAACTTAGTCAAAGGAAACGATTGTCTTTCACATATCCCAGCATCTCGTTGGCCAATCGATGAGTACTACGACCCGGACAAAAGCGCTTTGGGATCGACCTATTGTAAATGGGGAGGATTTATCGATGATGTTGATAAATTTGATCCGGGATTTTTCAATTTAACACCCCGTGAAGCAACCTTAATGGATCCGCAACAGAGATTATTCTTGGAAAAGGTGTGGGAGTTGCTTGAGTCTGCCGGCATAACACAAAAGCAGATTGAACAAGATTATGATCGACAAGTTGGAGTATATGTTGGTTCAATGTACCAAATGTATCAGGCCAATCCAAGTAATGTTTCGGAGAACGCGCTAACCAGTTCCATGTCATACAATATGATTGCGAACCGCGTTTCATATTACTTTGGTTTTGAAGGCCCAAGCGTTGCGATTGATAACATGTGCACCTCTTCAACTACCGCGATTCATATGGCCTGCCAATCGTTGAAACAGGGTGAAACGAACCTGGCGATAGCAGGCGGTGTCAACTTAAGTATTCATCCCAATAAATATATTTCGCTAAGTCAAGCCCACTTATTAGCAAGCGGAACGGAAAGTCGGAGCTTTTCAGACGGAGATGGCTATATTCCATCAGAAGGTATTGGAGCGGTGTTGTTGAAACCACTTAATCAAGCAATCAAAGATGAAGACCACATATATGCGGTTATAAAATCGAGTGTTTCAACACACGGCGGCAGTGCAAATAGTTTTATGGGGCCGAGTTACAAGATACAGAATAGAGTTGCAAAGCAGGCATTATCTCAAGCAAGTCTGACACCAGAAAAAATTGACTACGTAGAAGTGGCATCAAATGGCAATGCACTCAGTGATGCTGTGGAATTCAATGCATTAGCAGAGATATTTCGAGGGTCAGATAAAAAAATACCCATAGGCAGCGTTAAATCTAATTATGGTCATCCAGAAGCGGCTTCAGGTATTGCACAACTGACAAAAGTCATAATGCAACTCGAACACAAGAAATTACCACCAGCTATTCCTGTCGAAGAATTTAACACGAACGTTGACTACGCGAACTCTCCTTTTGAAATTACATCTGAGCTAATAGATTGGGAAGTATCTAATTCGAAAACAAATACAGATCAGAAATCACCAAAACGAATACTCATAAATTCCGTTGGTGCGGGAGGAAGCTATGTTTGTATGGTGTTGGAGGAATATAGAAATTTGTTGAAGGAATCTTCAGTAGAAGAGTCAACGGAGAATCATCTCTTCGTAATGTCAGCTGTAGATGAAGAAAGCCTTGTGCAAATGACAAGTAACATGATTGAGTTTCTAAATCGTAATCGTGAAATTAGCCTTGCTGATCTAGCGTACTCTTTGCAGTTAGGGAAAAATGAATTTGGTCATCGAATAGCTATCGTTGCACATACCGTGGAAGAACTTATGTTAGCACTGCAGCAATATCTTCACGAAGAAAGATCACTAGAGACACAAGGCTTAAGATATATGAGTGGTGATCTTCGAGAGGATATCTCTAATCTAATCGGAGGCGAACATGGAAATATTTATGTCAATTCACTTCTTAAAGAACACGATTATGAACGTTTAGCGTCACTATGGGTAAGAGGGCAAGCAATTGATTGGTCGCAACTATACTCAAGCCCCCGTAGCATAATAAAAACGCCAACGTATCCTTTCAAGAGAGAACGATTTTGGATAGAAAGCGGGCTGATTGAGAAAAACAATCATCCTGTTGTCCATAAAAAGGGATGTAGACAATCACGAAATAACATTGGCACTTATTTAATTGACTTCTTCGCCACCTATACTGGCCTGCCTGTCACAAAAATCGAAGAAAGAAATGATTTACAAGAGATAGGAGTAGACTCTATTGCTCTGCTTCATCTGCAAAGAAAGGTAGACAAGGATTATAAAGTGGAGTTAATGACAACTGAGTTATTCGAATGTGTCAATATTAATGACATTGGAAAGATGATAGACAATAAACTTGCACAAACACAAGGTATAACCAGTGATACTTGTGAATCCATGCAACACGAAAAAATAGATCGTGAAAAAGGTATTAGCAAGCTGATTCACGACAAGCAAGAGGTGGTGTCGGACATTGCCTCAAAAGAACAAGAAACTGACTTAGGTGACACTAAAACTAAGCAGCTAGAGATGTTGCATGCATTTAAAAGCGGTAACGTGAATTTATCAGAATTGAAGAAAGGTTTTATGCAGGAGGCAACCAATAAATGAATGAATCTGAACTACTACTAGGCTACAAGAAGGGTAAATACACAGCAGAGGATGTATTAGGCTACTATGAAAAGATAAAAAACAATAATACTAGGCGCGAACTTTCCCTTGGTCAAAAAGGCTTATGGATGATTCACAAATTCGCACCACATTCAAATGAATATAATGTTCCGATTTGTTTGAAGGTCAGATCGAAGTTGGATTTAGGATTACTAAAACAGGCATTTGCTCATGTTGTAGAATCTCACGAGCAATTATCGTGTTTCATATTAGAACATGAAGGAAATCCATACTTAGTTCCACAACCTTTTCAATCTCATTGGTTTACCCACACAAACTCAGCTGACATACCAGAACAAGAGTTAAAGAGCTTGTTGAGAATTGAGGCAAAACAGCCTTTTGATCTATCAAGTGGGCCACTGGTAAGAATGAAAGTCTACCGCAGGTCGGAGGACGAGTACATCATACTGATAGTAATTCATCATATCGTTTTTGATGGTGCGTCAACACCAATATTCCTCAATGCATTGTTTTCTAGTTATGAAAAAATCGCCTCCTCCGATTCAACTTTGGAGCCAGTCACTTACAGCTATGAGCAGTATGTGAATTGGGAACATAATTATCTATCGAGTGAAAAGGCGGATGAAGATCGACAATATTGGATAACTGAACTCGAGGGAGCGCCGTCTTCGTTATTACTAGACATAGAGAATCTAGCAAGTACGAAGAAAGGAATCAATGGGGCAACTCAGGCAACACTGCTAAATAGAGAATATTGTAAGTTAGTAAAAGATAAATGTAGACAGCTTCGAATTAATCCGTCTACGATGTTCCTTGGTGTATTTCAGATGTTATTGGAGCGATATAGTGGCGAACATGATTTAGTCATTGGTGTCCCAACGATGGGTCGTCCTAAGTTAGAATTTTATGATATCGTTGGGTATTTCATCAATATGATGCCGATCCGTCAGAAATTAGAAAAACAAAAACGCTTATCCGAACATCTAGCCGCCCTAAATCACAAGTTTGCCGAAAGTATTGATCATTCAGCCTATCCATTTCCAAAATTGGTTAACGATTTACATATAGCGAGCAGTACAGATAGTTCACCCGTATTCCAAGTGTCTTATGTATTCCAAAACAACACCTTATTAAATTCACAACCGGCCAGTGAAATCCAAAAACATATTGAGTTTATTGAGGATGTTAGTCAAGAAGGTGAATATAAACTAGTGCTAGAAGTATTTGAAGATGTAGATAAATACTCCTTATGCATCAAATATGATCAAAACAAATATCGAACTTCAGATATTTCACACATGTTGTCACACTATGTAACGCTTCTCACCTCCGTACTAACGACTGACGATCAGCCCATCGGGCAATATGAATACCTCGAAAGAGATGAATATGAGAATGTTGTAATCGAACCCAATCGGACGAAGATCGATTTCCCCGCGGGTAGTTGTATTCATGAACTGTTTGAAGATGTAGCGGGTACAAACCCCAAACTTGTAGCACTTAATTTTGATGGAAAGCAGTTAACGTACAGTGAGCTCAATAAGCGGGCGAACAAATTAGCGAATTATATTGTAAACTCCGGGATTAAACCCGATGCCGTAGTAGCGATATGTCTTGAGCGTTCTTTCGAAATGGTTGAGACGATACTCGCAATCGTTAAAGCCGGAGGTGCATACTTGCCGATCGATCCTTCCTATCCAGAAGATCGAATACGATATATGTTGCAGGACTCAGGTGCAAGCTTACTGATCACCGATTCGAAATTTAAAGATAAAGTTTCTATTGCTCGGCTAAAAACGTGTTTTCTTGATACGGGTAAAGACCAAGATGGTAATGCTGTTGAGTTAGATAAATTGGATGGTGAAAACCTTTCGAGTGAAAGTTTGAATTTAATGTCAACCAATTTAGCATACATAATTTATACCTCCGGCTCGACAGGAAGACCAAAGGCTGTAATGATCGAGCATCGGGCACTTATGAATCGCATAGATTGGATGCAACGGAAATTTCACTTATCTTCAAGCGATGTCGTGTTACAGAAAACACCTTTTAGTTTTGATGTGTCTGTATGGGAGTTTTTCTGGCCCTTAATCACAGGCGCAAGTATCGTAATTGCTAAACCTGATGGCCATTTAGATCCAGAATATTTAACTTCATTGATACAGTCAGAAAGGATCACTACTCTCCACTTTGTCCCTTCTATGTTTAGAAGCATGTTAAATAATGAGAAGTGGGCAGATTGTGCATCTGTGCGTCAAGTCTTCAGTAGTGGAGAAGCACTGACACAAGATCTCGTTAAAGCACACTATGCGATCAATAAAGCGACGCTTATAAACTTATATGGGCCAACGGAGGCGACAATTGATGTCAGTTATTGGGTTTGCCCTTATACCACTTCAGATATAGATGTGGTGCCTATCGGTAAGCCAATCCAAAATACAGCCTTACTCGTCCTAAATGAAGATGGTAAACCACAGGGTGTTGGATGTAAAGGAGAGCTTTTTATTGGCGGTGTAGGCCTCGCGCGGGGATATTTGAGTCAGCCGCAATTAAGTGAGGAAAAATTTATTGTAAATACTTTTTCTGAAATTGAATCAGAGTATTTGTATCGAACAGGCGATTTTGTTAAGTGGGCAAGTGATGGTAATTTAATTTACTGTGGCCGGATTGACGATCAGGTTAAAATTCGGGGAAGACGGATTGAGTTATCAGAAATAGAATCTTGCCTCAATGAAATTGAAGGTATTAAGACATCTGTCGTAGCTGTAAAACAAAACCAAACATTGGTTGCTTATATCGTTGTAGAGCCAAGTCATAAGAATAAGGACTTAAATGATAAACTAGCGACGATGTTAAGTCAGAAATTACCTGAACATATGATACCGATTTCTTATGTTGAGATAAATGAAGTACCAGTGACTTCAAATGGCAAGGTCAACCGTGATGTGTTACCAGAACCAGATATTAATATTCTCTCGAAAGAAAATTATGTGGCACCGCGTAGTGACTCCGAGAAATTACTTGTGAAAATTTGGTCAGAGTTATTGGGATTTTCACCTGACGACATTAGTATAAAGGATAATTTTTTCGCGCTGGGTGGTCATTCATTGATGGTGACCAAATTAATGTCGAGATTGTATGATCATGAGATTGATATCAATCTAAGAAAAGTATTTGATGCGAGCTCTTTAGAGGAGTTGGCAAAGAGCCTGGATAGTGCTATAGCGCTTGATCGATATCAGGTGCCAAAAAATGAAATATCGCAGAACGCCACTGCGTTAACGCCGGAGATGCTTTCATTAGTTCCTCTTGAACAAAAAGAGATCGACAACATTGTGAAGTCAGTTCCTGGTGGGGTAAAGAATATACAAGATATATATCCGCTTGCACCACTTCAAGAAGGAATGCTTTTTCATCATCTTATGCATCCAAATAATGATCCCTACGTTTTAACAGGGGTGTTTTCGTTTGATAATAAACAAAATTTACAAGACTTTGTTTCTGCCATGCAGGAGGTTGTCAATCGTCATGACGTACTGCGTACCTCGATTTATTACGAAGAGTTGGTACAACCTGTTCAGGTAGTATGGCGTCGAGCAGAATTAAATTTCGAGGTAGTAGAAAAGACTGGTGATTACTCAGTAGAGGACTATATTCGAAAACTAGCCCATGAACCAAATTATATTGATTTAGCGCGAGCGCCGATGATTCAGTTAAAAGCAGCGTATGATGCCAGCATGGGTAAATGGTATATGATGTTTGGCATGCATCACTTGGTTGACGACGCGACATCCCTTAAATCATTTTTTGCAGAAGTATTGACATTCCTCCAAGGAAAACAAGATCGTTTAAAGAAACCTGGCAACTATCGTGATTTTGTGGGTATATCACTAAAACAAATGAGCAACTCAGATGTAAATACATTTTTTGAAAAAATGTTGGGCGATATCGATGAACCTACAACACCATTTGGCTTAACAAATGTTTATGGCGATGGAGGACACATAGTTGAATTTAGACAGTCAATTTCCGCGAAAACTGCCCAAAGTATCAGAGCAGCTGCGAAGACCATGCGTATCAGTCCGGCAACAATATTTCACGCGGCATGGGCGGTAGTGATATCTCGTTGTGCTACAAAAGAAGACGTTGTATTTGGGACAGTACTATCGGGTAGAGTGCAAACTAATACGGAGGGTGGTGTAACGCTAGGAAATTTTATTAATACACTGCCGATGCGAGTAAAAATGGAGCAACAAACTGTTTCTCAACTGTTAAAGCAAACAGACAAAGGCCTCAAAGATTTACTCATGTATGAGCAAGCATCACTATCTTTAGCACAGCGATGCACAAAATTAGATAATGATGTTCCATTATTCAATGCCGTGATGAATTATCGGCATATGGAGTCAGATACACGAGTTGATGAGAATGCATTGAAGGGATTTGGGGTGCAGTCTTTGGTAGGAGTAATTGAAAGAACGAATTATCCGATAATTATATCTGTTGACGATCTGGGGGATGAGTTTTCAGTGGAACTACAGGTGGATGACTCATTATCTCCAGAATCAATAATCAACTATCTTGAGGTCACCCTCTCTAACATTGTAACGCCAATACTTAATGAGGATCGAGAAGATGTATTAGTGTCAAAAATCAATATTCTGCCGGACTCTGAAAAAGTCATTCTCACAGAAACGTGGAACAATACGGAGAAAAATTATCAGAATGATAAATGCATTCATGAAGTGTTTACCTCAAAAGCCATTGCTCACCCTGACAAGACCGGAGTAATTTGTGGGGAACAGGCATTATCTTTCAAGGAGCTGGATGAAAAAACAAATTCGCTAGCTAATTGTTTACTTCAGCAAGGTGTCAAATCGGGTTCATTAGTTGGGGTGATGATGCACCGTTCGATAGATGTTGTTGTTGGACTTCTTGCAATTCTGAAAACGGGTGCTGCATATATCCCACTGGATCCCGAGTCTCCAGAAGACCGAGTGTTTCAAATCTTACAAGACAGTAAAGCAAAGTTTTCATTAATTCAGTCACAATATTCACACATATTTGAAAAGATAAACAAACATCAAAGTGAGGAAGGAGGCGAAGAACCAACATCAATAATAAGAATAGATGAGTTGGACCTACGACCGTCCGATGGACTATCAATAGGTAAAAAAAATACGATTTCGAATGAACAGCAGGCGTATGTCATTTATACATCGGGAACGACAGGGATTCCAAAAGGTGTAAGTGTGACTCATAAGAGTATAATGAATACGCTGTATTTTTTGGAAGAAACCTACCCGGTTGAGCCAGAAGATAGTTATTTGTTCAAAACAAATTACACATTTGATGTATCGTTGTCAGAATTATTTGGGTGGTTTATTGGTGAAGGGCATCTGGTAGTACTTCCCCCTGGTGATGAAAAATCGCCACACGAAATTATTGATCACCTGCAACGCTATAGCATTACACACATCAACTTTGTCCCATCTGTGCTCAATGTTTTTATGCAAACTGCACAAGGAAGTAAAGGATTTTTGGCAAATTGTTCACTGAAATATCTCATGGTAGCAGGAGAGGCTTTTTCAAAAGAACTAGTAGAAGAAGCGACGAATACATTTCGTAATTCCAAAGTAGAAAATATCTACGGACCAACAGAAACTTCCATATATGCTACTCATTACACCTGTTCAGGTAAAAGATTACAGAGTAATACAACACCGATTGGCAAACCGGTATCAAATACAAGGGCATACATTCTTGATAAATATCAGAATTTGACACCTTTAGGAATACCGGGTGAATTATGTATTTCAGGTTCGGGTGTGGCAGAGGGTTACCTTAACAATGCATCATTAACCAACGAGAAGTTTATTAATAATCCGTTTGAACCAGGTACGAAGATGTATCGAACAGGTGACTTAGTCTGTTGGAATGATGATGGAAATATAGAATATCTTGGTCGTCTTGATTTTCAAGTTAAAATCCGTGGGTTTCGAATTGAGCTTGGAGAAATTGAGTATCATCTCTCTCAGCACTCAGCGATTCGCGACGCAGTCGTCGTGAAGAGTCATCTTGTTAAAGAAGAGGATGCGATCATCGGTTATCCGGTAGTTAATCAAGACCTCGCATCTGCTTGTTATAATATCCTTGAGTTAACGAATAATAGTGAGCTAAACCAGACGGATCTTTTCGAATTAGACAATGGAATTGAAATCTGTGGCATCAATAAGGATGAAACAGAAATGCAATATCGAAACATATTGAATGATGCAATCTCTCATTTAGTATTGTCTCAGGGTGACAATGTAATGGATATTGGTGCGAATATTGGTTTATTCGGAGTCGCAATTAATTCATTATATGGTGACGGTACATTGAAGGTGTTTGCCTATGAACCCAACTCTGCACCATTTGATCGCCTTTCTATCAACAGTCGAATATTCGGCGAACAAAATATCATTCCGCAACGTATAGGAATATCCAACACAGTCGAAAGTGGTGACTATCATATTTATCGAAACTGTAGCTTTGTTTCTGGAAATATTGAGTCAGTTGCTACTTTAGAGGAATATCTCAGTACACTAGGTGGTGAAGAAGGAAATGTTGACATTCAACCAATGTCTCTAGATGAAGCTTTCGAAACCATTAATGTACCTTTTTCTACGATATCGAAACAAATAGAAACCCATGGCTTGGATAATATATCGTTAGTGCGTATCGCTGTCGGTGTTAACGCAGAAATGGTTCTGAATGGAATTTCTTTAGATGACTGGAAAAAAATTGATCAATTCATGATTGAGGTTGTGCCCAATAGTAGTAACACTGATTGTTTAATTGATTTGTTGACCGCACAAGGTTTTGGCACACGAGTCTATGACTCAGAAGCGGCTAGTGGCAGAAAAACAGGTATTGTGCTGTTTGCCTCAAGACTAGAAGAACGCAAACCAATAGAGAGACAAGGTCTCGCTCCATTGAATTTATTGGGACCAAAAAGGGTATGTGACCAGTTATTTTCGCATATACGAAACCAAGTGCCTAGTTATATGGTGCCATCACGTTTGATGCTAATGGAAAGATTGCCGTTAAACGCGAGTGGAAAAGTAGATCGAAATAGGTTGCCAGCGCCTAGCCGTGAAACACAGAAAAACGAACCATATGTACGCCCGACAAATCACGTTGAAGAAATGTTGTTGGAGATATGGGCAGAGATATTAGAAATGAATGCGGCAAATATTAGCATCTATGATAACTTCTTTAATCTAGGGGGGCATTCGTTGTTGGCAACTAGTATGGTGAATGCAATTAGAATCAAAGCGAACGTTGAATTATCCATCAAAGTGATATTTGATAACCCTACCATCGTTGCGATTGCAGAAGCAATTGGCCAGAGTAATTCGGATCAACCAGGCGCTCTCGATAATAATGTTGCAACTATTCTTGATCATCTTGAGAAGATTGAAGCATTAGATGAAGAACAAATTGAATCATTATGAATATCCACACAAGGATGAGATGAGGTTGTAGATGAGAGACAGAGAGTTGAACGCTATCATTGAGAAAGTCAAAGCGTTGCCTGCTAAAAGGCAGTATGCTTTGATTGTTGCTTTAAATAAGCAGGGAATTGACATTACACCCTATATTCCGATACAGAAATGCACTAATGAAGACGATAGAGATATTCCGCTAACCTATGCCCAACAACGTCTATGGTTTCTTGAAAAACTCGAAGGCAATAGTGCGTATTACAATATCCCTAGAGTGCTTCGGTTAACTGGGAATCTTAATGTGAAAGCGTTGGAAATGGCGTTCAATGAAATTATATCCAGACATTCAATATTAAGAACACATTTTGTTGAATATGAAGGCCAGCCCAACCAAGTTGTGAAACCAAAAGGAAATTTATCATTAAAGGTGGAGTTGGCAAATACTGAGGAAGAGCTAAAAGATATATGTGAACACGAAGCGCTAAAGCCATTTGATCTTTCCGGGCATAGTTTAATCCGGATTCGACTGGTAAAACGGGCTGAAGATGATTTTACTTTATTAGTCACAATGCATCACTCAATTTCCGATGGATGGTCACTAAATGTGTTATTCAAAGAGCTGACGCATCATTATACGAATTACATCGAAAATACATCTTCAAAACTAAAACCCCTTCCAATTCAGTATTCAGATTTTGCGAAATGGCAAAGAGTTTCTATGACTGATGAATTATTGGATAAGCAGCTGGCATATTGGAAAGAAAAATTATCAAATGTAAATGCACAGTTAATTTTACCAACAGATCGAGCACGACCTGCAATAAAAACATATGCTGGAGCACATGAAAGATTTATATGCCCTACCAATATATTGACTAAACTGAGGCAACTGAGCAATGAAAGCAACACGACTTTGTACGTTACATTGCTATCTGCTTTTCTTGTGTTACTTCGCAAGTATACCCAACAGGAAGATATTACAATAGGGACACCGGTAGCAAACAGAAATAGATCTGAAGTAGAACAGCTGATCGGACTTTTTGTCAATACCATTGTTCTTAGGAATGAAGTGAAAGGTGATCAGACATTTCTAGAGTTAATGGAACACGTAAAAACCAATACCATTGATGCATTTGCACATCAAAATGTGCCATTTGAACTGCTTGTCGATGCACTTAGTGTTGAGCGTAGTATGAGCTACTCACCACTATTTCAAGTCATGTTCGTTCTGCAAGAGTCACTATCCAAGGTAAATGACAATATAGCGGATTTGTCAGTTTCAGAAGTAGATTATGATTTCAAGATAGCCAAATTTGATTTAACACTGGAACTACAAGAAACGTCAGACGGATTACAAGGCACATTTGAGTATAATACGGATCTATTTAATTCTGAGACAATAAAAAGATTAGCGACACACTACCTAAACTTACTGGAAGACATACTTCTTCATAAGGGCGAAAAGTCAGTAACAGAATATCAATACCTATCGAAGCAAACTCGTAATCAAATATTAAACGATTGGTGCCCCGCAACAGCTTCTCCAGATAGGAGCAAATGTTTACATGAACTATTCGAGACAACATGTAACAATTTCCCTAACAATACGGCGATAACTTATAATGATGACTACCTCACCTATCAAGAGCTCAATGAAAAAGCGAATCGGTTAGCGCATCAGTTAATCGAGTTGGGCATTAAACCTGATGATCTAGTAGGTATTTACTTAAATCGATCACCTCATATTGTCATATCTATTTTGGGCGTGCTTAAAGCGGGCAGCGCGTATGTGCCAATTGACCCTAGCTCTCCAATTGAACGGGTTCGATTTATCATGAATGATTCGAATGCGAAATTGTTGTTAACAGAAACACAATTAATAGAAGACGTAGATGTTGATAGTCATAATATATTTTATGTTGACCAACATAGTAATCACGATTTTCCTTCGACAAATATTAAGAAAGAGGATATAGATCTATCTTCCTGCAATTTGGCTTACGTCATCTATACTTCTGGGTCGACGGGTAAACCGAAAGGTGTGTTAGTACAGCATAACAATGTCAATCGTTTATTCTTTTCAACCAACGAATACTTCAAGTTCACTGAAAAAGATGTTTGGACGATGTTTCACTCCTTTGCGTTTGATTTTTCTGTATGGGAGATGTGGGGCGCCTTTTTATATGGCGGTCGTGTTATTATCGTGCCAAAGTCTTTAGCTCAATCTTTAGAGAACTTTTATGAACTCATTGTCAGGGAAGGTGTTACTGTATTAAATCAAACTCCAACTGTATTTGAGCAATTAATTGGAATCGATACAATACTCAAAAAAGATTTACATTTACGCTATGTTATTTTCGGGGGGGAAGCGCTTAATGCGGCCATATTGAGACCCTGGTTTGATAATCATAGTGATGAAAAAATTAGAATGATAAATATGTACGGTATTACTGAAACGACAGTGCACGTAACATATAAGCAAATAAGTAAGCAAGATGTATACGATGATCAAAAGAGTGTGATTGGAAAGAAAATACCTGATCTATCACTCTATGTACTTGATGATAATTTGAATCCTGTGCCAATTGGTGTAAATGGTCGCATGTTTGTAGGAGGGGCAGGCGTTACCCGAGGTTATTTGAACAGACCAGAACTCACCGCCGAAAGATTTATTAAAAATCCATTAACCAAGCAAGCAGAAGATCATCTCTACGATACTGGAGATTTAGCCCGTTGGTTGCCAGACGGTGGTTTGGAATTTGTTGGTCGAGCGGACAATCAAGTAAAAATAAGAGGTTTTCGAATTGAGCTCGGTGAGATAGAGTCTCAAATGTTAACACAGCGATTTATAGATACTTGTTGCGTAATGATGAGAGAAGCTGCACCAGGTAATAAGATGTTGGTGGCTTATATTATCCCTTCTGAGAAGGCACCGAAAAACAAGGAACAATTACGAACTGAATTAACACAATCGTTATCGCGTGAATTACCAGACTATATGATCCCAACTGTTATGGTATTCCTCGACAGTCTTCCCGTGACTTCAAATGGAAAAGTAGACCGAAAATCACTTCCAAATTTAGACTTGACTGCCCAATATTTAGAATCATATGTCGCGCCTAAGAGTGTAACAGAACACTTATTGGTTAATATATGGGCACAATTACTTAATCTCCAACAGGAGGATATCAGTGTTAAATCTAATTTCTTTGCATTAGGTGGCCATTCGCTACTAATTACGAAATTGATTGCCAAATTGGTGGCAGCTGGTTTTCACTGTACTGTTAGAATGGTTTTCATGTCTCATAGTTTGGAGGAATTAGCTAAGACGATCGATGAACAAGACGTGCAGGTAATTTATCAGGTACCAGAGAACAAAATACCGAATGAGTGTCACCATATAACACCAGAAATGATTACCTTAACTGACCTTGACGAGACCATGATTAATCATATCGTCAACAGAGTAGAGGGTGGTGTGCAAAATATACAAGATATCTATCCACTTGTACCTTCACAAGAAGGAATACTCTTCCATCACATTATGAATCCTGAGGAAGATCCATATGTCATACCTGCTTTGTTTCGATTTAGTACGAAGAAATCACTTGGCGATTTTATAATAGCCTTGCAACATGTTATTGACCGGCACGATGCGTTGAGAACAGGATTTATCAACTCTGGTGTAGAAAAACCAGTCCAGGTGGTTTGGCGTAAAGCAACCCTATCAGTTGAGGAAATTACCCTACCTGCTGAAGTGGATGCGGAACAACAAATGAGAAATATGTTGGCTGAACCGACGTCGATGAATATTATCTATCCACCATTGGTTAAATTGAAGGTTGCTAAACAAGCAGGAAATGATGAATGTTATGTGTTGTTCTATATGCATCATCTTATTGAAGATGCAACCTCATTAAAACTCATATTCCAAGAGATTACGAATCTCATTCTTTCTAAAGAAGATAATTTAGAAAGCCCCGTCCCTTATAGAAATTTTGTTGCCTATACTTTGCATCAGTTGGAAACCAACGACGCTAAAGCATATTTTCAGTCGAGGCTCGAAGATATTACTGAAACCACCGCACCATTTAATATATATGATACTAAAGGTAACGGCACTAATATACGAGATTTTAGACATTCCCTACCCGCTGATCTAGCCGAAAAAATTAGGGAACATGCAAAGCAGAGACATATCAGTCCGGCGAGCATTTTTCATGCTGCATGGGCCTTGGTCGTTGGAGTGAGTAGTCGTCGTAACGATGTTGTTTTTGGAACGGTGTTGTCAGGACGATTACAAGGGATTAAAGGTGTTGAGCGCATGATGGGCAATTTCATTAACACATTGCCAATACGTTTTTCGCTTAATAATAGGACAGTAGCAGAAACGATCGAAGATGCGGATGCTGAATTAAAGGAGCTCATTAACTATGAGCAATCGTCGCTTATCATGGCGCAGAGTTGCAGTGGTGTAAACAATAATGCTTCGTTATTTACCGCAATGCTAAATTATCGACATTTTGAAGAAAATCAAAACACCGAAGATCAAATGGATTTTAGAGATTTAGGTATTGAATGGCTAGGTGCAGTTGATCGTACAAATTACCCAATCGGGATGTCAATTGATGATATTGGTACTGAATTTTCTCTAAATATTCAAGCAAGTCAGATACTTTCTCCAGAATCGGTTTATCAATATGTTGAATCTGCCTTGACGGGAATCATTGATGCCCTGCAATCCCCTTTACAGGGTGATATACCAATTATGGATATCAATATCTTACCAGAAGATGAACGAGACATACTACTAAAAAATCAGCTAGGGGAAAATCGGACACGATCGTCAGAACTTTGTCTGCATGAACTATTCGAACAGCAGGTATTGATGCGGCCGGACGAAGTCGCTGTGATATATCAAGACCAATCACTGAGTTACGGTGCTTTAAATGAACGCGCTGATGGATTAGCCAATAAGATACGTATACAAGGGATAACGCCTGAAACATTAATCGGTATATATCTAGATCGATCGTTCGAGATGATAGTATCCGTGTTAGGTGTATTGAAAGCAGGTGGAGCCTATGTACCGATAGATACCAGTTTGCCACTCGAACGAGTGGAGTACATAATTAAAGATGCGTGTCTTGAGTTTATAGTAACAGATGACTCAAATAAACAACGCATCAAAGAGATATCATCAGTACAAAATATTTTGAACGTTTTAGATGGTGAAATAGAAAAAGGCATTATCCCTTCTTCAAATGATCTGTCAACTATTAAGCCTAACAATATCGCTTATTGTATTTATACCTCGGGCTCTACTGGAAACCCTAAGGGTGTATTAATAGAACATCGTGGTGTAGCGCGCATTGTATTGGATAAGGGATATTTTCCTACGAATGACAAGACAATTATGCTTCAGCATATGTCAATGTCTTTTGATGTCGGTAGCCAGGAAGTGCTAGTGACACTACTGAACGGTGGTCGGCTTGTTGTGTTTGATGGTGATTCGAGAGACATTAATCAAATAGTAGATTGTATCGAAACTCATAAGGTAAATTCGATGGCCTTATCTGCTGCATTTCTTCCGGCATTTGCTGAAGCAGTAAGGGAGCGCAAACTATCGTTAAATTACTTGGGCGTGGGAGGGGAGTCGTTCTCTGTTAGCGATGTTAAGAATATTTACCAATCCCAAAGCGAGATTACGATTGTTAATGCTTATGGCCCAACAGAGAATTCAATTGCGTCGACATGTTATGAGATACCACGCCAATTTCCTGTTGGCAGCGTCATTCCTATTGGTAATCCTGTTGATCAAACTGCAGCATATGTCGTAGATCATCAACTAAAATTGGTCCCAACCGGAGTAGTCGGAGAACTGTTGGTGGGTGGTGCCGGTGTGGCTCGTGGTTACTTGAATAATCAGCAGCTAACTGAGCAACGTTTCATAGAACATAAATTCTCTCCGACAATGCAAAGTGAACGTATGTACCGTACCGGCGATTTGGTGCGACGCCGTAAAGATGGATTACTTGAGTTCATTGGACGTGTAGATAATCAAGTAAAAGTACGGGGTTATCGAATTGAATTGGGAGAAATAGAAAATGCACTGATGCAACATGACGATGTCAGTATCGCAACAGTTCTTGCTGTCTCAAGCGAGAATGACGTTAACAAAAAGTTGGTTGCCCATGTTGTCCCAACTACTGATGCATTAGATAAGCTTTACAAAGAAAGTTACCTGGAGAGCTTAAAGCGGTGGACCACCGTGTTTCAAGAGCAGTATGAGGGAAATGATAACAACAGCAGCAATATTGATTCAGATTTCGTAGGATGGAACAGTAGCTATACAGGAAAAGCCATACCGGAAGAAGAAATGATTGAATGGGTTGAAGGGACGGTTTGCAGGATAAAATCTCTATCTCCCAAGCATTTATTAGAGGTTGGATGCGGCACAGGATTACTATTAAGTCGATATGGTGCCGACTGTGAGTCAGTTCACGCTGTTGATGTTTCTGAGCCTGTTCTGAAACAAGTCCAGCATTTAGTAGAAAGAAACAACTGGCAACACGTTCATCTACAGCAAGGAGATGCATTACATCTTCCGATAAACGATCATTTATCATTTGACACGGTAGTTTTGAACTCGGTAGTGCAGTACTTCCCCAGTCAGGCTTATTTAGAGGGTGTAATTGTTAATCTAATTAAGCATATGAAACAGGGAGGAAAGCTATTCTTAGGAGACATTCGAAATTATGACATGATGGATGAACATTTATTTGCTGTCGAGAATGAGAATTATCAAACAAGCATAAGTGCTTCAAATATCATTGGACGAATACATAAATGCCGCCAACAGGAGTCGGAGCTATTAGTAAGCCCGAGTTTCTTTGTTAATTTAGTTGAGCGTATCCCCGAGATGGCCAATGTCAGCATACTTGTTAAAAAAGGTGAGGGGTGCAACGAAATGCTACGCTATCGTTACGATGTCATTTTCGACATAAAAACGATATCGGAGACCTTACCCGAATCAATCCCAGAGGAATGCTGGACGGATTACAGCGACGCTCCAACATTAAGACAGCTCGTTTCATCCGGTAAGTATCAAACTTTTGGTGTATCCGGAATTCCCAACAGCCGCATAGAAAAAGAAGTGCTAATTCTCAGGCACCTAAGAGAAACGAGTCATCTTCTTCAACAAGTTGACCCATCGAGAAGCACGCAAAATTCCAAATCGACAGAGCATCTAGTCAATGACATACAAGAGATCTATGCCCTTGCGGAACAGAGTGGTTATATCTGTGAAGCAACATGGTCTCAGGATGAACAAGATAAACTGGACTTTGTGTTTTCTAAAGCAGCATTGCCACCGATTCGAGCACGGTCTGCCTATAGACAGACACAATTTACTAATTATCCTCAGTTGTCACATCATGCTGCCACACTCACTATGAGATTGAAAATTCACCTAAGCGATCAACTACCTAGCTACATGGTGCCCGCAATTTATGTCATTGCAGACTCATTTCCAGTTACAAATAATGGAAAGATTGATAAAGCGGCTCTTCCAAAACCGGATGATAGTGTTTTGATCCGAGCTAAACACGTACCTCCTTCTAGTGAAACCGAAAAATTACTTTGCTCTGTACTAAAAGATTTACTAGAGATAGACGAACTTAGTGTTTTAGATAACTTCTTTGACATGGGCGGGCATTCGCTGATTGCCGCGCGATTTGTGAATAGACTAGAAGAAGTCTCTGGTAAAAAATTGCCATTACGTACAGTCTTTGAAAGTGGCACAGTCGAAGCAATGGCTAAAAGCTTGGACACACAAAGCGAGTCTAAAGCGATACCATTGGTAGCGCGTAGTTATCAGAGCGACGAAGAAGTAGGTCTCTCACTTGAGCAATCTGATTTATGGTTCAGGAATGCAAATCCAGAAATGACAAACTATAGGGATAATGTCGTTAATGCTTACCTAATTAAAGGTAAAGTAGATATATCCATTCTTAATCTCTGTATCAATGCACTCATTCAGCGTCATGAAATGTTAAGGACTAGTTTTATACAAAATAATCACACAGAAAGACAGAAAGTGAATACAGCAGCACCAATTGAATTATTGGTGAGTAGAGTGAGTTCAGAAAAAGAATTGAACCAAGTTTGTCAAGATGAACGTAAAAAACAATTTGACGATCAAACCGGTGGATTGGTACGTTTTTATTGGTTTGAAAGCGAACAGGATAATAATTATTTTGTCATGATCCGACCTTGGGGGTTATTTGATGGTTGGTCAACTGGAATATTGCTTAGAGAATTAGATTATTTATATCAGCATTATTCGGCAAATTCGGCGGTGGAATATTCCCCAGTTCCTATTCACTATCGTGATTACTCGGAATGGCAAAAAGAAGTAGTTATTGAAAAAGTACTTGATAATCATAAAAGTTATTGGGCGCAACAACTTGATCAGCCACCTAGATCACAAGATATGTTCGCTAAACATCAGAATTACAGCACTTCGCGTAGTGGTTTAAAGAGAGTAATTCCACTAAATATTTCAAAAGACCTATCTGGTAAAATTCTTTCTATTAAACAATCGCAAGGTCTTACCACCTATAATATATTACTCTCAGCATTCTTCATTCTCTTGTGTCGACGCACTGGTATGCGCGATATCATAGTCGGAGCACCAACATCAACACGAAATAAAGACGAATTGGATATGACTGTCGGTTATTTCGTTAACGTAGTGGCCTTAAGAGCTAAATTGAATACACGCAGTACTGGTTATGAATACTTGAAACAAATAAAAACAATGGTCACAGAAGCTTTTGAAAACAATATTATTCCTTATAGCCAAGTGAAAGATCTTTTGCGAACAGGGGAGTCAAAGATTGAGGGATCGCTTTTTGAGACAATGTTTAACTTGATCAATTTGCCTTATTTAGAGGAACATTGTTCAAGTATACATATGTCAGAAGTGGAAATAACTAATCCATCCACATGCATGGCTCTTAGTCTAATATTTTATGAATCCGAGAAATCTCTATTTGGAAAAATGGAATATAATGCAGACATATTCGACGAAGAAACTGTTTCTGAGTACGTTGATGAATATGTAGAAATTATTCATCAGCTAATTGATCACCCTTGGCGAAGCCTAGACGATTTAATGGAAGAATTATCACTGGAAGAAAATGCAATTTTGAGCTGATCTTAAAAACATTGGTTTTGTATTTAAACTGGCCTGCACTGACTAGAATGAAGGACCGGCACTGGTGAATATCATACCTAAATAGTGGGAGAGTACAATGGTAGAAATCGTAGAACCTAACATAGTTGATGAATCAAATTTCACGCCTCACAACTGTAAAGATGTATTTGATGATAAATCTTGGGATTTTCTCAAACAATTCGGCTACGTATTTGTTGAGTCACCGGCTTATTCAAATGCATACGAATCAATTAAAACAGAAATCAGTAATGGTAATTTTGATAATATCGTTCCAGCAATGAGTTTATTTGAAGGATTTAAGTCGGCAAAACAATTTTCAACTCATGAATCACCACTTGAACGAGATTCTTGGTATTTGTCTCCTAGATATCATGGGCCATTTAATGCGGATAAAGTGAATGCTGTCTTCGAAGCGGCACGTCCAATTTGGAAATCTGTATTAGCTCGCATGGAGAAAGAGACACCCGGTTTTCATTACAATCCCAATGAAACCATAGGGTTTCACCGTTATTATGAAACTGAAGGAAACATAGGATTAGCCGCGCATAAAGATAGTGGAATCGTAACAATATTAAGTACCAATGACGTTGTTGAGGGATACATGGATAATGAATGGAAGCAGCTTTCGATACCTAGTAATCATGTTATGGTGTTTCTAGGTTCAATATGTGGGCTTATGTCAAAAAACATACAACCACTCCTCCATAGGGTTCCATCAGTTGGCCCCGGTAAGATTTCTCTCGGCCTTTTCTTAGACCCATCACCAACGGATCCTCTATTTGTAGACGGCAAAAAATCTGGGAAAACAATCATGAATTACCATGAGGCATATTTTTCGTTAAGTAGAGATGCGTATCCAAATTTTCTTAAATCTGTGGGAAGAGAGCCTGAATATAGTTACTAAGCGAGACGAAATAGACAAGTGACATTTAGCTGTTCGATGCCATTGAAATTAGTCGGCTAGGACACGAGATGATAGTAGACGATAGGTGGGTTAGATGTGAAAAATAGCTGGGAACTGAAGCCTGCCTAAACACAAGATTAAAATAGTTGGACAAATTGTAAAGGGAATTAATGGAATGACAGATCAGCACCTGATTGATAAAGAAGAAGGGATTAGTAAAGAAGAGCCATTGCTTGTATTGCCAATCCCAGGTCTGCTTATTAAAACCGCGTTACCCGTAATTATTGGGCTTCTGATTAGTGGAATACACAACTTTGTCGACGCGATATTTATCAGTCGCGCTGTTGGGGTGCACGGCATCGGGGGGGTGACAGCTGTATTCCCTTTACAGTTGTTGATAGTCAGCATATCGGCGATGCTTGGTGCGGGTATGGCATCAATAGTTTCGCGCCATCTTGGCGCAAAACAACAGATAGAAGCAAGTAAGGTATTCTCTTCCTCCCTCCTTTTTGCGGTTATTCTTGGGGCGTTATTAACCATTGTACTTCTGGTTGGACGTGATGTCATTTTTCACCTATTGCAATTTCCAGAGCAGCTGGTTCCGTATGCAAAAGAGTATTATGGGCCAGTTCTCGGTATGTCTGTGTTGGTATTTGTCCTTACTATGTTGACAGATGGATTTCGCGCCGAAGGGAAAATGCAGCAAGTGATGTTGATCATGATGGTGTCCTCCATGTCAAATATTGGTTTAGATGCATTATTTCTTTTTGTTTTTGGATGGGGTGTAACAGGAGCTGCTTGGGCAACCGTATTAGCAGTTTCTATTTCATTGGCTTTGGCGATTAATATATTGAGATCGAGAGATCACCAGATTAAGGTATCACTACCAGACTTGAAATTAAATCGTGAATTACAGTTGAAAACAATGCTAGTTGGTCTGCCAGTACTACTGTCTTACGCGGGCACAGCATTTACTATTGCTGTTGTAAACTATTTCTTGGCAAAATTATCAGCTTCTAATGCGGATCTGTTAATTAGTGCAAATGGTATATTACAGCGAACATTTATGTTGTTATTGTTTCCTATTCTAGGGCTGATGATAGCATTTCAAACGTTGGCGGGTTATAACTTTGGGGCTAGGCAATATGAACGACTTACTACAGCTCTAACATCTGCTGTTGTTATAAGTACAATTTATTGTGTGTTATGCGCAAGCCTCATGATATTTACACCACAAATTATGTTGTCCCTATTCACAAGTGATGCAGCGCTACTATCTGCAGCGTCTGAAATATCTAGCGTCATATTTATTGGATTTATTGCGGCAGGTGCCGTCATGATGAGTGTAGGTGTCTTTCAATCGATGGGGAAAGTCGGGCAAGCGATAGTTTTCAATGCCCTTCATGGATTTATTCTGCTAATTCCTGGCCTGTTGATCTTTACTAATATATGGGGCGTGGAGGGAGTTTGGTGGACATTTCCGATCATTGAATTCACAGCGTTTTTAGTAATTATTACTTATACATTTTTTTATTTTAAAACGATACTACTGGAAAAGAATGAATTTACTCATTCTTAGACAAGATTAAATTTAATAGCGATGAGTAAGAACGAAGAAAGATGAATATAGAAGAGATAATTGAACTAATAAAGGAATCCGCGTGTGAGGTGATTCCAGAATTGGAAAAGACACATATAACAATGGAAGACTCATTAGAAAACCTCGGTGCTAACTCTATGGAACGCGCAGATATTACGATGTTGGTATTGGAGCGGATGAACCTGCGTATTCCCCTAATTGAAACCTTGGGACCAACGAATATTGGGGAGCTAGCGGGATTACTTAATGAAAAATCAGTCTAGTGTTGTGGTGTCAGGCATCGGTATTACGACCGCCGTTGGTGGAAATGTATCTGCATTTCAAAAAGCACTGATGGCGGGAGAGCATAATTTTGCTGAAATGGAACGTGAAGGGCGCCAAAAGGATAGTCACTTTGTAGGGGCAGAAATACCATCGTTTACGACTAGTAGTCGTCTTCCTCGAAAGCTTAGTTCAAATATTTCATTCACTTCTGCGGTCGCTCATTCGACATTGGAAGAGGCATGGAATGATGCAAATCTTACTGGTATTGATGAGCGACGAATTGGATTAATCGTGGGCGGATCCAACATTCAGCAACGTGAATTGGTGCTGAAATATCAACAATATCGAGACCGAGAACATTTTATGAGTCCAAGTTATGGCCTAAAATATTTGGACTCGGACATCTGTGGTGTTTGTACCTCTCTTTTCGGTGTAAAAGGATTAGCCCATACTGTGGGAGGAGCGTCAGCAAGTGGGCAACTGGCGATCATTGAGGCGGCGGAGGCGATAACTAGCGGTCGAGTTGATGTCTGTATTGCCGTTGGATCATTGATGGACCTGTCTTACTGGGAGTGTATCGGATTCGTGTCGTTGGGTGCTATGGCTACGCTGGATGAAAATCAAGATTCGAATGAACTGTATCGTCCGTTTGATCAAAAACGCAAAGGATTCGTGTATGGTGAAGCCTGCGCCGCGCTTGTTTTGGAACGCAGCGATCTGCGAGCAGACATTCATCGGTATGCACGTTTATCCGGTTGGTCCATAGAAATGGATGGTGAGCGGAATAGCAATCCTTCAGTGAAAGGCGAAATGTCGGTAATGCAATCAGCGATGAGTAACGCTGGATTACAAGCACATCAAATAGACTATGTGAATCCACATGGTTCGGGGTCAATCTTAGGAGATCAAACTGAATTATTGGCCCTGGCAGAATGTGGTCTAAGAGGAGCCTATATTAACTCAACTAAATCGATAACCGGACATGGCTTAACCGCAGCAGGAGCAGTCGAAGCTGTTGCAACCCTTATTCAGATGAAGGAACGTGCGTTGCACCCCAGTCGTAATCTAACAAATCCAATTGATCCTAACTTTAATTGGGTAACTGAAGCGAAACAAGATGTAGATTTGAATCATTGCCTAAATATTAGTATTGGATTTGGCGGTATTAATACTGCCGTGTGTTTTAGTGGTTGTTAGTAAAGGAAGGTAGTAGTTATGTCTCAAGTTGGCATTGAAGAAATTAATTTTTATGGCGGCGTCGCATATTTAGACGTATGCGAACTGGTACAGCATCGCGATTTGGATATGGCACGGTTTGATAACTTGCTCATGAAACAGAAAACCATTGCTTTGCCAAATGAAGATTTGGTGACTTATGGTGTGAATGCCGCAAAGCCGATCATAGATAAGTTAACTGAAGAAGAAAAAAACCAAATCAAGTTACTCATCACCTGCACAGAATCGGCATTCGATTTTTCGAAGTCTGCGAGTAACTATATTCATGATTACCTTGGCTTAAGTAGGAATTGTAGAGTTTTCGAAATTAAACAGGCTTGTTACGCAGGTACCGCAGGATTTCAAATGGCAGTAAATTACATTCTTTCGAATACTGCACCCAATGCAAAAGCCTTGGTTATTGCTAGTGACATTTCACGTTTTATGGTAGAAAAAGGAGGAGATGTACTATCGCAGGATTGGTCCTACGCGGAACCTAGTGGTGGATCCGGGGCAGTTGCAATGTTGATAAGCAATGCTCCTAAAGTATTTTCACTCGATGTAGGAGCATTTGGTAACTACAGTTTTGAGGTGATGGATACTTGCCGCCCAGGGACGGATACCGAGGCTGGTGACGCTGATCTATCGTTATATTCTTATCTAGAATGTTACGAAAATGCATTAAAAGACTATATATGCAGAGTGCCGGAGGCTGATTATTGCAATACATTTCAATATCTCAGTTTTCACACACCATTTGGGGGAATGATCAAGGGCGCACATAGAAGTATAATGCGAAAATTAGTTAGAGCGCCAACTAAGGAGATTGAAATAGACTTTGGCAAACGTGTTCAACCAGGATTAACTTATTGTCAACGGGTTGGTAACATTATGGGTGGCACAGTATTTTTGTCGTTGATAAGTACGATTGCTCACGCAGATCTTTCCTCTCCAAAACGAGTTGGCTGCTTTTCGTATGGTTCAGGTTGTTGCTCAGAGTTTTATAGTGGTGTGCTTACGCAACAGAGTAAAGCAATGATCGATGAGATGAATATTGCTTATCGAATCGATCAAAGAAATAAGATCGACTTAAGTGAATATGATCAACTTCTCTATGAAAACACGAAAGTAAAGTTTGGAGCACGAAATCTTCTTTTAGACGACTGTTTTGAAATGGATATCAATAAATTCTTTTCTGACTATCCAGCATTAGTATTAAAGAGCATAAAAGAATTTCACAGGGAATACGAATGGACCAGTTAGAGTACACGACATTAAGATTGAAATGGGAGTTGCCATGCTGTTATGTTCAAATTTACCGACCCCAAGCAGGCAATACCATAAGTGATATGTTAATACGTGAGATGAATGAAGTATTGACTAGAATATCGGATTCGGAGGCTACGATACTTGTACTCGAAGGACTGCCAGATGTGTTTTGCTATGGCGCCGACTTCCAGTCAATTCAAGAAAAAAGTGATTCGCAAAATTCTGCGGCTTCTGACCCTAATGAAATGTTTGATGTATGTTACAAGTTGGCATTCAGTGACTTTTTAAGTATTTGTCGATTGCGCGGAAAAGTTAACGCAGGGGGCGTAGGATTTGCTTGTGCGTGTGATATTGTTGTTGCAGAGCGCAATGTTTTGATCAGCTTATCCGAAATGTTGTTCGGCTTGATCCCGGCTGTCATTTTCCCCTTTATTCGCCGGCGGATCTGTTTCCAAAAGGCGAACTACTTAACGATCACAACAAAAGTTATAGATTCAGACGATGCGCATCGATTTGGTATTGTAGATGAGGTTGCAGAGGATAGTGATATTTTGATCAGGAAACTGCTAACACGGATGCGTTTTATTACAAAAAAAACCATAAGACGCTATAAAGTTTTTCAATGCAATTTGTCAATGATACAAGAAGAACATAAGATCGCTTCCTTAAAAACCAATTTAGATGTGTTTTCAGACCGTGAGAATATTAACGGAATCAAACGATTTACTGAAACCGGATTGTTCCCATGGGAAGAAGACTTGATCAATTCATAGAGATTTATAACCAATATTATTAACCAAGCGGAAGTAAGATCGCGAGTCAGTAATGTTATTAGAAAAAAATCAAGAAATCATACCAGACGAAGACAATCATATTAATCGCATATCGCTGAATACCTTAGGAGATGAGGATTTTCAGAGAGATTACAATGTGAAATACAACTATGTTTGTGGCTCAATGTATAAAGGAATATCCTCGGAAAACATGGTAGTTGCGTTGGCGAAACAGAGAATATTGAGTTTCTTTGGGTCTGGAGGTCTTGACGCTGACGAAGTCGAAAAAGCGATAATAAATATAAAATCTCGCATAAGAGAAAATCATCCGTTTGGTGTGAATTTACTTTCTGTACCAGGGCAATCAGACGCAGAGATGAAGTTGGTAGATCTGTGCATTAAACATCAAGTTCGGGTGATAGAAGCGTCCGCTTTTATGCAAATTTCATTACCTTTGGTTCGTTATCATGTGTCTGGATTGGTAAAGGGAAGAGACGGTAAGATTAAGCTTAATCATCGAATAATATCGAAGGTATCTCGGCCCGAAGTTGCTGAACTATTTATGAAACCACCACCAGAAAAGATGCTCTCTAAACTGGTGGAGCAAAAGTTCATAACGAGAGAACAGGCAATGCTAGCAACGTCACTTCCAATCTCACAGGATATTTGCGTAGAGTCGGATTCCGCCGGTCATACGGATCAAGGTAATCCGTTTGTTTTATTGCCTTCAATATTGTCTATTCGTGACAATATTGCTCGTAACTATAACTACTTGAGGAAAATTCGCATCGGTGCGGCTGGAGGGATAGGAACACCTGAAGCGGCATTTGCTGCATTTATGCTAGGCGCTGATTTCATCCTCACGGGATCTGTCAATCAATGTACAGTAGAATCAGGAATGAGTAGTCAAGCAAAAGATATTCTGCAACATATACAACCACAAGATACTGGATATGCCCCAGCAGGAGACATGTTCGGAACTGGTGCGCAAGTACAAGTGGTCAAACGCGGTCTTTTCTTTCACGCGAGAGCTAACAAATTACAAGATATATACTTTCATAATAATTCGCTTGATGAACTAGATGATCGAATTAAACAGGAAATTGAACACAAATATTTTGGCCGAAAATTCGATGAGGTATGGGAAGAGACTAGGTCCTATTACCAAAGTAGAGACCCGGCTACTTTGTTGGAATTAGAAAAAAGCCCAAAGAAAAAAATGGCGGCATTATTTAAGTGGTACTTTATTCATTCGACGCGCCTAGCGTTAGCGGGTAGCAATCATCAAAAAATGGATTACCAGTTACATTGTGGTCCAGCGTTAGGTGCCTTTAATATGATAGTTAAAGGGCAAAGGCTGGAATCGTGGAAAAATAGACACGTAAGTGAAGTCGCTGATTTTATCATGTCAGGCGTAGTAGAATTATTGGCCGACAAGTTATCATATTATCGATACTGTAATGCTGATTTCCAATCAAAAAAAACAAGATAACAGACGAACTTGCCTAAGGAGTAAATCTATGAATTCTATTTTCGTTTTCCCTGGCCAGGGTTCACAATATGTGGGCATGGGAGCGGATTTATTCGACAAGTATGCGTATTTAACTGAACAAGCTGATGAAGTTCTAGGCTATTCGTTGAAACAACTCTGTCTAGAGGATCCTGATAGGGTTCTTTCTAATACACAATATACTCAGCCAGCATTGTATTTAGTCAACATAATGCAATACTTAGATCGGTTGGGTGAGGGATCGTCAAAACCAGACTTTCTCGCAGGACATAGTTTAGGTGAATATTGCGCACTCTATGCAGCAGGGGCTTTCGATTTTATTAGCGGATTGAAAATGGTTGCCAAGCGGGGGGAGCTTATGAGTAAAGCTCCAAAAGGTGCAATGCTTGCTGTACTGAAAATAGATCAGCAGTATGTTCGAGAAATATTATCAAACTTGGGATATGAAAACATAGATATTGCGAATATCAATTCTCGTTATCAATGTATACTATCTGGTGTTTATGACGAACTGATGTCTAATACCGTACAAGAAGCTTTCACTAACGCAGGCGGGACAGTGATACCTCTCAATGTGAGTGCTGCTTTTCATTCTCGTTGCATGATAGATGTAGAAACACACTATCAACGCTATTTGAAAACGTTCGAATTCTCTACGCTCCAAATACCTGTAGTCTCGAATTACTTAGCTCGTCCTTATCCAGAAGACGACTATTTGGATGTTCTTACACGTCAAATATCAAATCCTGTTAGATGGTACGAATCAATTTCTTGGTTGAATGCAAAAGGTTATTCAGATTTTGTTGAAATAGGGCCTGGAAATGTTCTAACAAAACTTTGTTCGACTATAGTCGATGATCCAATGGAGATTGTCGAACCTAGCAAAAAAGAAGAGTCAAAACATGAAATCTTGAGAGATACTTCGATTCAAATCCAACCCCAAATAGTTTTCATGTTTTCTGGTCAAGGTAGCCAATATTATCAAATGGGAAGAGAGCTATATGATAATAATGCACTGTTTCGAAAGCATATGGACGAATGTAATTCAGAATATCAATATAGATTTGATCAGTCACTCATAGATAACTTATACGGAGACAAGGCAAAAAGCGTAGAATTTGATGACATCACTTATAGCCATCCTGCATTGTTTAGTGTGGGCTACAGCTTAGCTCAATTACTGATTGACGAAGGAGTGACTCCGACAGCGGTACTTGGGCATAGCATGGGTGAATATATAGCTGGTGTGATATCGGGAGCCATGTCTTTTAACGACGGGCTGGATTTGGTTATCAGGCAAGTAGAGTTACTAACTCAATATCCCGCAAATGGAGGGCTACTAAGCATACTAGAATCGGAAGATCTGTTTTATCGTCGACCAGATCTGTTTTCTAATGTCGAACTAGGGGGAGTCAATTTCTCTAACAACTTTTTTGTTAGTGGAAAACGACATGAGATACGGGATATCCACAGGCAACTAGGTAAGGAAAATGTGACGTCAGTGATACTCCCTGTAAAATATGCGTTTCACTCGAGTGGTATTGAAGCGATAAAAAAAGAATATATAGAGTATGCATCTAGAGTGAACTTTAACAATGCAAAAATTCCTATCTATTCATCGGTATACGCATCGACTCTAAAAGAAATATCGGAATTAGATTATGCAGAATACCTTTGGGATGTTGTACGGAATAAAGTAAATTTTGAAAAATTAGTTTCCATGTCGTTGCCGATAGCCGATACCTTATATGTAGACCTAAGTGCGAGTAGTATTTTTACCACGTTTTTTAAATATGGTTTTCCTAATACCTACTCGCATACTTTTGCAATTAACCCGTTTGGAAAAAATAGTGTGTCTATGGACAAATTGCGACAAGAGATACAGTCAAAAAGGGTTGTTTCTGCATGATTGGGAACATCATGGTTGACGATTATAAACATCGCTCTTGTGATTGTGTTATGAAGTCTTAGATCAAGCAAAAGAATGGTAACCTGATGAAATATATTTAAAGTAATCGTAAATACTATATTTAGGAATGATTAGACGTTTTCAGGGACAAGTTAATGATTATTTTACCAACGCACAAGTGGGTGAAAATATTCCATTAGGAATATATAGGCAGACTGCAATATGATTTAGTAGATGCAATAACTAAATTCGAATTAAAACACGTAATATATAACTATAATGCAAATTTATAATCATTTGAACAATCCATTAGCTGACCAACCGACCCATCGTAGAATTAAACTACGTGTTTCTAACGGTTCTACAGTTAATTATTGTTATATTTTAATTGATGAGGTAAGTAAAGAAGCTATCGCAATTGATCCGGCTTGGGATATTGACCTCATTCACAAAACGATTAGCCAATATGGCGCCAAGCTACGAGCGATATTTGTAACACACCACCATAAAGATCATTTTGATCTGGCAAATACTTTGTCAATGATATATCTGGCACCAGTTTGGATGTCTCTACAAGAAGTAGAATATTACAAAATAAGTTTGGATAATTTAAATACGTTCGATAAAGATATGCGTCTAATGATTGGCTCCTTCTCAGTTCAAGCAATTGTAACTCCTGGCCACACATTTGGGAGTGCCTGTTATTTAATTGATGAATGTTTGTATACTGGTGACACGTTATTCATAGAAGGTTGTGGGCTATGTAGAGGAAAGGGCTCGTCCGCACAAGAATTGTTTAGAAGTTTACAGAAAATTAAGAATATTATTCCGCTAAATACAAAAATATATCCAGGGCATCGCTATGCTCGGGAATTGGGTGCAAGCTTCTCTTATCTATTAAGACACAATATCTACTTATGCATTGACGATGAAGAAGTTTTTGTAAGATTTAGAATGCGAGAAAATCAGAGAAATTTATTCGATTTTATTTGAGGGGGCAACCGAATTACTAACGCAGATTCAACAAGACGAAAGCAACGCTTTAGGCAGTTTCTGAAATAGTCTCTAAAATGCGTGACAATATTCTATATTTTATCATTGGAATGGAATCAAGGATCAAATTATTGTTTATGAGCAGGAATATTATTAATATAAAATGTAAAACTTGTTGGGAAATATTTCTAGCTAAAATGGTAAAATTCATCCCTTGGAAAATGTTTGAACTACAAATGAAATCATATTATCCCAAAAGTGGTAAAAGCCGATCCCTGTATCCTCTTTCAATCATACTCCGCGTTCATTTGATGCAAACATGCTTTCTACCCCAACGTCCATGATATACTAGAACAATGAACATAATACAGAGATATACCAAACTGAGTGGCATGTCGTGAAGCGACCAATACATCGAAAAAAGTGGTCAAATCAAAGTACTCAAGTAAAACTCGAAAAGTTGAATTCGCAATTCCGTGCCAAATTCGAACATCCTGTACTGAATATCAAACGGCGTTCGGTTATAACAAAACACGTTATCGTGGTTTAGTGATAAATATAAAGCGATTGAATATATTAAATAGATTCTCAGATTAGTTTACGAGCGAAAATTTTATGGCTTTTTGGGTAAGTCCATCAGTTATCCATGGTTATGTGAATCAACTGATATTATTAAAATATAATTACAATGACTTATGGAGTTTTAGTTCTGTTTCGAGACTAATGTTTGAAATATAAAACTAATACTCAGCAGAGACATCGATATTTTAGAGGATAAGACGCTGATACAGAGCAATCAAGAATTAGCTAAGCAACGCATATAATTTTGCAGTACAACTTATGAAAATAAACAAGATCGTAAGGATGAAAATATTGTGAAGCACAATATTGAGTCTGGTAGTGTGTGGTTTTAGTATTGGTGCCTGAAGGTGTACGTATCAGGATACAGTGGGTAAGCTCATGCAAGCCATTTCTTCTTTGTTGCACAAGGACAACGCAAACGCTTAGTTAAAACCTGAAGTTGATAATACCACTGCAGCGCAAGCTCTGTGCGCGTTGCATCAGGGCCAAGTGGTGAAATACTTATGCAACAAGTGGTAGATATGAAAGCTAATCATACCGCACTGGATATGATGATTAATGGTTTGTTTGTGAATTGACGCCTGTATAAAGTTGTAACAGGTAAAGATAATAATCTTAAGCGAGAACTTATATGGATGACAACATAACAAAACAAGGTCGATTTTTTAGAGCAATTCCAGATGTTGTACGAAAATATCGCTGGTTGATTTGGGGAGTATTTATTGCCAGCGTTATTGCTATTTCGCCAGGTGTTACTAAATTTAAGTTAGATTTGTCAGATGAATTCTTTTTTCAGGAAAATGATCCTGTACGTATGGCTTATGACAAGTTTCGTGAACAGTTTGGTGGTGACGAGTCTATCTATGTCGTTTATCGCGCTAAAGATAACGATGTTTTTTCTAAAAAATCTCTGACCGCGTTGCGTAATCTACAAGAGGAATTACTTAACTACCGAATGCATTTACAACCTGGCGAGCAATCTGCGCTGGACAGGGTGGTTGATATCACTTCATTAATCAATGTCAGTTATTTGCAAGCTTCGGATGATGCATTGGTGTCACGTCAGTTTGTTGGAGAAAGGATTCCGCAAACTGTTGCGGAAAGTGATGCATACCGGAGGCAGGCATTAGCGCATCCGGACTACCCCTTGTTATATGTGTCTAACGATAGTCAATATGCAGGTATTGTGATTCGTACTGATTTTAAAACCGTGTTGATCGACAAGCAATTAGATGCACAATTAGCCGAAATGGAGCTGGGCAATTTTGATGTTGTAGATATCGATATCTCTACAGAAACATCAAGTAGCAGTGAAATTAAAAAATATGAAGCGGTGGAAATGGGAGATTATGCTGAAGTAGTGCGTGCTGTTAACACTATAATCAACAAACCGGAATATAGTAATGTGCTTGAATATTATCCGGTGGGCGTTCCATCTATTAATGCTTATGTGTGGGATAACTTTATGGGCCAGGTTAACATGGTTATGACCCTGACCTTTATTATCACACTGCTTATGCTTTGGTTTTTGTTTCGTTCATTGTCCGCAGTTATATGGCCAATTATCATCGTTGTCATTGCATCAATTCTGACTGTTGCCATTTTCGGTTGGTTGGGACTGAAGATGAACTTGATGGTTAATGTTACCGTACTACTGATACTTGTGGTAGGTGTTGCGGATTCTGTTCACATACTTTCTGGTTATTTATATTTTCGTAATCAAGGTGAAGCGCATCAAGAAGCCATGCGCTCCACATTTGAGAAATCTGGATTGGCAGTTTTTCTCACCAGCTTAACGACAGCTGTTGGTATGTTGGCATTACTAGTGGTTCCTCTTGTTCCTATTCAAAACTTTGGTTTGTCAGCTGCGATAGGGGTATTTTTGGCGTTTGTGTTGAGTGTGTTTGTATTGCCATTAATGCTGGATTTGTGGGCGCCGTTTTCAAAGAAAAAACAGAAAAACTCGCAAGAATATGGATCGAAACATCATTTAATTCAAGCAATGCTGCAGAAAGTGGAGCATCTCAGTCATCAGCGGCCGGGTTTAAATATTCTTGTTTTTGCAATCATCACTGTAATATTTGCTGTTGGTGTATTTCGTGTCGAGGTGGACTCCAACCCGGCTAGCATTTTTGTTGAAGGTAATGTTATTCGTACTGCTATCAATCTGGTGGATGACAAAATGGGTGGTACGCAAAATATGGAAATTATGATTGATGCCGGAGTGGAAGGGGCTTTGCAAGATCCAGCGGTTTTAAAAGCCATGGATGAGATACAAAACTTTCTCGAGCAAGAAGTGGAGGGTGTGGTGTTAACCCAATCATTGGCAAATATTGTGAAGGATTCCAATAAATCGCTTAATGGAGGGCGTGAAGAATTTTACTTCATTCCCGATGATCCAAGAGTGTTGCAACAAACATTGTTTTTATATAATGACACCAATCCAACGGACCGACGAAGAGTGGTATCCGATGATTATCGGCAAGCACATATAACTGTTAATATGAAAAGTAATGGTTCAAAGAAATATGTGGTAGGGCTGGATATTATTCGTAAGGAAATAGATCAACGATTTTCGCCATTGAAAGTACAGTACCCGAATCTTGACGTCAGTGTAACCGGCGGTGTCACAATATTCGCTACTCTGATCGATTATATTAGTTGGTCGCAAATTCAAGGGTTTGGATTTGCGTTGCTTGCCATCAGTTTTATTTTATTCTTTTTATTTGCTTCATTTCGTATTGGTATGATTGCCTTATTCCCGAATATTTTTCCATTAATTATCGTCTTCGGCACTATGGGTTACCTGAATATACCTTTGGATGTGGATACATTGATTGTTGCACCATTGATGATTGGTATAGTGGTGGATGACACAATACATTTTCTCACTCATTATCGGGAAGAAGTTTTAAAGCATGGCGATACACATAGAGCAATTATAAAAGCATTTCGGGAAGTCGGGCAGGCCATTACGTTTACTTCAATCATATTGGCAGCGGCTTTCTTCACATTCGTGTTGCTTGATCATCAGGGGATGAAACATTTTGGCATGTTGTCCGCGGTTGCAATCATCACTGCCTTGATCGCAGAATTATTTTTATTACCTGCTTTATTGTTGAAAGGTAAGGTGACTTTTCAAAAAGCACATAATAATAGTGCAGTGGAATCTGCACTCACTTGAAAGGAGAATAATAATGAAGAAATTAATATGGATTATTTTATTGAGCATTGCATCATTTTCAGCTATTGCGGAAGATGCCAAAGATATTATGCGTAAAGTCATCGATCGGGATGATGGCTATTCGCAGTATGCCACCCAGACCGTGGCAAGTTGCAAATATGTAATTAAGAATAACAAACTAGTTTGTGCAGAAAAACCCAGAGTAAAAATAGTGGAAGCGATACAAAAAGACATGGGGCAAGACAATAAAGATAGCCAGTCAGTGATGATAATTCAAAAGCCATCTGCAGAGCGCGGAATAGGTTTTTTGCAATACGATTATGATCATGAAGGTAAGGATACGGATCAGTGGATGTATTTGTCAGCACTGGGCAAAGTAAAGCGCATTGTTGCCGGCAATGATAATGAACCTAAAACAGGTACCTTATTTGGCTCGGAGTTTGGATATGAAGATACCGAGCGTCGTCATCTTAATGACTTTAGCTATAGAATAGTTGGCGAAGAAAATTACCAAGGGCGTGATTGCTGGATTGTTGAAAGCCTGCCTACATCAAGGTATGCAAGAAAAAGCAATTACAGCAAAACCGAACAATGGGTAGATAAAGAACGTTTTCTAGTATTAAAAGCGTTAAATTATGATCGACGCGGGCGTTTGATTAAGCAGTTGAATGTTTCTGAAGTTGTGCAACAGGATGGTATCTGGATCGCAAAAAAACTCAATATGAATAACGTGCAAAGCAAGCGTATTACCACCATGAGACTAAACCAAGTTAGCTTAAATGTCGACGTTGACGAAGAGATGTTAACCCAGCGCACCTTAGCTGACGCTTCTTTCCGCGAGCGAAAACTTAATCAGATTCGTGCTTTTGAAAACTAAGCATGATGCGTGAGCTGGGTGTGTTTCTGATTTGGTTGATGAGTTTACAGCCAGCAATGGCTCAAGTGCCGGTTCAAGAGCTTGAGTTGCCGTTCTTGGATGATATGGGTGTTGAGATGGACAATGCCCTGTTTGTCGAAGACTCTCCGCAGTCAACATGGCACGATGGAATCATTCCAACCTTGGCTTATCAAAGTGGCTTGAGTTTATATGAGCTAGGTGAGTTAATCAGTCATCGATTAGATATTCGTTTACGTGCCGAGTACTTAACACAACAAGCTTATTTTTTTCGAGTGGATGGAAAACTTATCAACCGTTTACCAGGCGATGGGCAGTTAAGTTCAAACGAAGATATTGATTGGGATGGGCGATTGAGGGAGCTGTTTGTGCAAAAAGGTAATGATAAGGGGACTTTAACATTCGGATTTCAAAACTTTGCCTGGGGTGAAATGGATGCGGTGCAAATTTCCGATGTAATTGCACCACGGGATTATTCCGAATTTGCCTTTACTGCACCGGAAGATGCTCGTTTGGGACAGTTGTTATTGAATTATCAGTTTTATAATGATTTAGGTCAATGGCAGTTGCTATATAGTCCCTGGCCGCAAACTAATCGTTATCCTGGAGGCAGTGCCAGTTCCTTGCTGGAGTTTGTTACCTCAGAGCCTATTGATTTAAATAATCGCCAACCAAGAATTTTGAAGGACTATGAGCTGGCCATGCGATGGAAAACCACTCGAACTGGGCACGATATGTCGATCATGCTTGCTAGCTTACTGGCAAACGATCCATTGTTTGAGGAAATTGGCACCAGCAATGGCACAACCCGTTATCAAAGCAATTATTCTCGCTTTAATATGTTGGCGGCAACCATTAATATGTCAGATGCTAATTTTTTATGGAAAGCCGAACTGGCATTTAAACAAGATTTGGGATTGGCTGGTTTGTCACCAGAATACTATGATGTGTTGGAAGCGGCTATTGGTTTTGATTATGATGCTAACGGTGCATGGTCGGCGACCGTGGAAATGTTCAACCAGCATATTTTTCTTGATGCCGATGATTTGGCAGGTCTTGAGCAAAATAATAGCCAGATGTTATTTCGTTGGAGTAAGCAATGGTTGAATCAGACCCTCTCTAGCATTTATTATTTAAGCTACCAACTACAAAACAAAGATAATGTACATAGTTTATCACTGAGTTATGCCTTGAGTGATAATTGGTTAGTAGATCTTAACGCTACTTTGTTTCAAAGCTCTGAGTCTAATTCACCTGGTCAACTTACAGAAAACTGGGATCAACTCACTCTGCGAGCCAGCTTTACCTATTGAGCATCATTTTTATTGTGTGGTAAGTGTCGAACCAAGACTGTTGTTTCAAGCAATTATGTAATAAAGTAAGCAACTCCTTTTGTGTAGGAGAACAGGAAGTGCATAGTCGAAATAAAGTAAGCGCCAAACCAAGCCCGTTATTTTGCATCAACCAATAACAAGATAGGCTACTCCTTTTAAACCCAGGAGCAAGAACCCTATGTCAAACCGACGCAAATATGACTGGCCTGTATTATTACAAGA